>WSSedL1B2DRAFT_1000034_pt1 | contig 25783 bp, 27 predicted proteins | sample WetSurSiteL1Bulk_FD_9470 | JGI IMG/M metagenome (IMG submission 9470)
GCTCGTTTATGCCTGGTTCCTGGATCATCTTTGCAAACGCAACCATTCTGTTCCTCCTCATACCAATCAGCCTGCTGATCTACAATATCGGAAAGCGGAACCTTCAGTTCCCTCACAGCCTTCTTGGTTATGTCATCTCAGTTGAAAAAGCAAAACAAAAATTCGTTTGGCCTCTGGAAAAGATAAAGGATGGAAAACGAAAACTCATGTATATGCCAAAGAAGTTCGATGTTGATGAAGAGCTCGCAGAATTCGAAAAACAAGGTATAACAGAAATCTGGGTGACTCCAAAGATACCGTTCATGATCCCTCTGCTTATCGGATTCCTCGTCTCGTTTCTCCTCGGGGATATTCTCCTTCAGCTCGTCCGCGTACTTCTCTAAGCCAAAACGAATAGGTAGGCGTATAATAAAAAAGAAATACCCCTTCTAAATGTATAGTCGCTAGTCCTATGGAAAAGAAAGATTACTACGATATCCTTGGCCTTGCTCATTCTGCCACAAAAGATGATATCAAGAAAGCATATCGGAAACTTGCGTTGAAATACCACCCTGATAAAAACAAAGAAAAAGGCGCGGAAGAAAAATTCAAGGAAATCTCAGAAGCCTACGCGGTCCTCTACGATGACGAAAAACGCAAAATGTACGACCAATATGGACATAAAGGAATCGACCAGCAATATACCAAAGAGGATATCTTTCGGACCACCGATTTCGGTGATATCTTCCGAGGAACGGGCTTTGATTTCAATGATATTTTCCAACAATTCTTTGGTCAGAGGAACGGATTTACTCAACGACAACGTCCCCAACGAGGAAGCGACATTCGGTATGATATCGAAATAAGTTTAGAAGATGCATACAAGGGAATGGAAACCGAACTGGAGGTACCACGAACTGAGCTATGTGACACCTGCAGGGGAAGTGGAGCACGACCAGGAAGCAGCCCAAAACGATGTCCAACCTGTGGCGGCTCCGGACAGCTTCAGACATCTCGTCGGACCGGGTTTGGGATGTTCACTCAGATAAGCGACTGTCCGAAATGTCATGGACAAGGGACATTCATTGAAGACCCATGCCCTTCGTGCAGAGGCCGAGGGACCCAACAAAAAACCAGGAAAATCGAACTGCGTATCCCCAAAGGAATCGAAGATGGGGCACACCTCCGGCTCACTGGCCAAGGAGAACACCCCAAAGGTGCTGTCCAAAGCGGTGATCTGTACGTGGTAGTCCATATGAAGCAACACGCGGTCTTTGAACGACGAGAAGCTGACTTGTACCGAAAGCTCGACATCTCATTTCCTCAGGCAAGCCTCGGAGCAACCTTAACCGTAGAGACCCTTCATGACAGCGAAACGCTTAAAATCCCAGAAGGAACAGAAAACGGGACCATCTTTAAAATTAAAGGAAGCGGTATGCCAAAAATCCAGGGTTCTGGATATGGGGACCTCTATGTCCTCATCCAGGTAAAAACACCAAAGAAACTCAGTAAACGAGCCAAACTTCTCCTGGAGGAGCTCCGCCGAGAACTCGAATATCCAGACGAAACATATAAATAGGAGTTCTACTAAGTAGTATATCGAAAAGAAGAAAAAAAGGGGGTAGTGACCTATGGATCCTTTTGACGATGAAAATCACGAAAAAAAGAAAAACCCACATGATCCCTTCCGAGACGATGATATCTTCCGGGATATCTTCAAAGATGACAGGATACGGGATATCTTCAATGATGACAAGATAATGGATGATATCAAGAAAATGGCGGAAGAAATGATGAAAATGTTTACGAACGCCCAACCAGGCAAACCCATCGTACATGGCTATAAAATCGAGTTTGGGCCTGATGGGAAACCACAGATCGCGGATTTCGGGAACCGATCAGTACGATCCCCCGAAGGAGTTCCATCCATCTCCGATGAAATCGAACCGCTCACCGATATCATCGAAGGAGAAAACGATGTGGCCATTACTGTTGAAATCCCAGGGGTCGAAAAAGAGGACATCAACCTCGTCGCGACTGAAGACATCCTGGAAATCAAGGTGGACTCACCAAAAAGAAAATATCACAAACGTATCGACCTTCCCTGCAACGTGAAAACAAAATCAACAAAGGCGACCTACAAGAATGGGATCCTAGATATAGTACTTGATAAAAAAGAAAAGAAAAAGGATAACAGTGGATATAAAGTCAGCATCGAATAGATACGCTCCTTTTTTCTTCTTTTCATCTCTTTGTACAAATGTTTATGTATATTACTTTGTATTTCTGAATCTGTAATCAGGGGAGCAGAAATGGTCAATGTAACGTTCTATGGTGGTGTGAATGAAATCGGGGGCAACAAATTCCTACTCGACGACCATGGGACGAAAATCTTTCTTGATTTCGGGATGAGTTTTAAACGAAGAGGCCAGTATTTTGAAGAGTTCCTCAACCCTCGAACAGCCAATGGGATTGGGGACTTCCTCGAGATGGGGTTAATACCAGATATACCTGGCATCTATCGATCTGATCTCCTTGAGCATCATGGGAGAAAATCAGAAGAACCATCTGTTTCTGGTGTTGTATTATCTCATGCGCATGCGGACCATGCGAACTATATCTCTTTTTTACACAAAGATATCCCCATCTATTGTGGAGAAACCTGTAAGAGAATCATCGATGCGGTCGCAGAACAGACCACCCGAGATCTTGAAAACGAAGTCATTGACTTCCGAATTAGACCTCTCTATCGCTCTGGATATAAAATACCACCAGTGATACGAAAATTCCATACATTCACCACTGGAAAAAAATTCAAGATCGATGCAATCGAAATAGAACCGATCCATGTAGATCATTCCGTTCCAGGTGCCTACGGATTTCTAATTTACACGTCTGAAGGACCACTGATTTACACCGGTGATCTTCGGATGCATGGATTACATGCCGATATGACCGATGACTTCATCACAGCAGCGAAAAATGTAAATCCAGTTGCGATGATCACTGAAGGAACCAGGATCAACAAGAAGAAGACCGATGAATCTGAACCGAAAATCTACCATGACTCGAAAAAGAAGATACAACAAAACAAAACACTCTCCATTGTTGATTTCAATTTCAAAGATGTAGACCGCTTCACAACATTCTACAGAATAGCAAAAGACCTTGAAAAAATCCTTGTAATCAACTTCAAACACGCCTGTTTCCTTGAGCAATATTGCCAGGATAAAAAACTCCAAATACCATCGATTAACGATCCACATCTCGCCTTGTTAAAACCGAAACGGCTCACCGGGACATACATCAACGAAGATTACACCGACACCTATATCAAAAAACGATTACACTATAAAAACATCATCACAGCGGCTGATATCACAAAGAACCCCACAAGATACATGATTGTCCTGAACTTCTGGTATTTCTCCGATCTCATCGATCTGAAACCAAAAAAAGGACTCTATATTCACTCACTCTCCGAACCATTTAACGAAGAAATGGAAATCTCATACGACCGGATGAAAAACTGGCTGAAACATTTCGACATGGAATTCTTCCAATCCCACTGCTCAGGGCATATCAATGGTGACGATCTGAAAGAACTCATTAAGACAATACATCCAAAGAAACTTTACCCAATTCACACTGAACATCCAAAGTTATTCAAAAAACTCCCCAGTAAAACCATCATGGTTAAAGAGGGAAAAACCTATAAACTCTAAACAGTATCAAGGAAGAAGTCATGGGAGGTTACCATAATGGTGGATATCTACCAATACGATAAGAAAAAAGAGGAACAAACAATCATCAAAACCGATACTGGAAAGCGAAAGAAAGACCAATACATTGAGAATCTGCGAGAAGGCGACGCGATCAACGATTTTTATGCTGTGAAGCTAAAAAAAGCACAACGACCCTACAAGCGAGGCATGTTCTTCGAGTTTATCGCGACGGATAAAACTGGTGAGATTAGCGTTAAATACTGGGGCGGGGAGAATAAAGACCGGGTGAAGCGACTCTATGAAAGTTTCAACACTGGTGATGTCGTTCAGGTGCGAACTGGGATGGTTGAAAACTATGAGGATAGACTGCAGATCTCAGTGAATGAAAACACGGGTGGAGTACGAAAATGTACTCCGAATGAATATGATGTCACGGATTTCCTCCCAGCATTGCCCGAAGATCGTATCGAAGAACTCTTTGAGGTGGTAAAAAAAGAGTTAAAAAACATCCAGAATGAGCCTTTAAAGAAGCTGGTTGCATCTTTCTTCAACGACGCTGAGTTCGTCAAGATGTATATGCATTCTCCTTCTGCTATTTCGCGACATCATAATTATGTCGGAGGGAATTTAGAACATACAGTTGGCGTGGTTCGTCTCTGTCAGAATATCTCTGAAATGTACCCATCAGTCAATAAGGACCTTTTGCTGTGTGGTGCGTTATTGCACGATATCGGTAAACTCAAGGAGTACTCCTATGGCGCAGCAATTGATGTCAGCGATGAAGGTAATTTCATCGGCCATATCGTAATCGGGGAACAATGGATTAGGGAGAAAATCCAAGAACTCAGATCAAGTGGAGACGAGTTCCCGAAAGTATTGGAACATCAATTAATCCATATTATACTAAGTCATCATGGTAAATATGAGTGGGGCTCTCCAAAGTTACCGAAACTATTGGAAGCCTGTATCGTTCATCAAGCAGATCTCATGGACTCCCAGGTGAAAAACTATATCCAGATGATTGAAGATGCCAAAAAACTCACCGATGAAGATTGGACGTTCGTGTACGATTCAGATGCGGGGAAAAAGCGAGCAATATTTTTAGGTGAATACTGATTCAGGGATAGTTTGTATGAAAAAAGAGATCATTAAAATCCTCTGCTGTCCGACCTGCAAAGGAACCCTTGTTCTGTCAGTCGAAAGAGAGGAAAAAGAAGAAATTATTTCTGGGTCGTTTTCCTGTGCTCATTGTCATTGTACATATCCTATCATCGATGGAATACCCGATCTTTTACCAAGAGAGACCGAAGGACCTTAAACGTATTCATTCCAGCTTTTTATCTTAAGATCCTCCAAGGATGTTCGAGAGATTGCTTCAACAAATCGTTTCGCAAGTTGAATGTTAGTGATTAAAGGAATATTAAAATCGACTGCTTTTCGACGAATGAGATAATCGTTATCCAGCTCTTCTCGTTCGATGTTTTTGGGGATGTTTATCACCAAATCGATTTTTCCGTCTGCTATGTAAGTGAGTGTATTTGGTTCTTTTTTCTCCGAGGGCCAGTAGAGGACTTCTGCGGCGATATCATTGTCCTTCAAGAAATCAGCAGTCCCTTTGGTCGCATAAAAATGGTAACCCATTGTCTCCAGTATTTTTGTACTGGACAGGAAATCTGCTTTGCTATCGATAGGTCCAGTTGATAATAGTATTGTCTTTTTTGGTATCGTGAACTCGACAGACAGCAGACTTTTTAGGAATGCTTCATTGAAATCATCACCAAGGCATGCGACCTCACCTGTTGATACCATTTCAACACCAAGGATGGGGTCTGATCCTTTCAATCGTGTGAACGAAAACTGTGATGCCTTGACACCGACATAATCCAAATCAAAAGCAGATCTATCGATACGAGGGACTTGCTTTCCCATGATTATTTTTGTGGCAAGGTCAATAAAATTAATCTTAAAAACCTTAGATACAAATGGGAAGCTTCGTGATGCACGCAGATTACATTCGATGACTTTTACATCGTTGTCTTTTGCGATGAATTGGATGTTAAACGGTCCAGTGATCTGTAATGAGGTTGCGATGTTTTTGGTAATGGTTTTAACCCGCCTCATCGTTTCTAGATATGTTCGTTGTGGAGGAAGAACAATCGTAGCATCACCAGAGTGAACTCCAGCGTTTTCTACATGCTCAGAGATTGCGTAACAGTACAGCTTCCCGTGATCTGCGACCGCATCAATCTCTATTTCTTTTGCCCCGGTGATGAATTTACTGATGACGACAGGGTGTTTTTTACTGACCTCTGATGCTTTTTTTAGATATTCATGGAGTTCTTTATTGCTCAGTGCGATACTCATTGCAGCTCCGCTAAGGACATAACTTGGTCGAATCAATACAGGGTATCCAACGGTATTTGCAAAATCCTCTGACGATTCCAGACTTGTCAGTTCTTTCCATTGCGGTTGATCTATTTTTAGAGTATCCAATAACGCGGAAAATTTATGACGATCTTCTGCAACGTCGATATCGTTCGTGGAGGTTCCAAGGATGGTTACCCCTGCCTCAGACAAGGGGAGTGCAAGGGTATTTGGAATCTGACCACCCATTGAAACAATCACCCCTTGTGGACGTTCCTTCTCATAGATATCCATGACTCTTTCAAGGGTTAATTCATCAAAATAGAGTTTATCGCAGATATCATAATCAGTGCTGACTGTCTCCGGGTTACAATTAATCATGATGGTGTGATACTTCAAATTTCGGAGGGTCATAACAGAGTTCACACAACACCAGTCAAACTCCACTGATGAACCGATTCGATACGCTCCGCTTCCAAGGACGATCACTTGATGTTTCTCCGTTCTTTCGATGTCATCTGTGGTTGCATTGTAGGTGAGGTACAGGTAGTTGGTTTTCGCAGGGTACTCTGCTGCTAGGGTGTCAATCTGTTTTATATATGGTATGATGTGTAGTTTTTTCCGACGATTCCTCACATCAGATTCATTGGTCTTTGTGAACAGGGCGATTTGGTGATCGGAAAAACCTTTTTGTTTTGCTTCTTTGAATAGTGAAGGTGGTAAGGTTGCTAGACTATGGTTCTTTAGTTGTTGTTCGATATCAATGATGTTCTGTATCTTGTAAAGGAACCAGGGAGTCACTTTTGTTATTTTCGCGATTTTCTCAAGGTTGTATCCTTGTTTGATTGCTTCAACGATCGCGAACATACGTTTATCAGAAGGTTCTCGCAGCTCGGTTTCAAGATTGGAAAATACATTAGTATGTCCAACCAGACCGGGTATTCCGACATCAAGCATTCGAATCGCTTTCTGCAATGCTTCTTCAAAACTTCTGCCGATCGCCATGACCTCGCCGACGGATTTCATCTCAGAACCGAGTCGGATGCTTACCTGTCTGAACTTCTGCAAATCCCATCGTGGAAACTTCACGACCACATAATCAAGCGCTGGTTCAAAACACGCTGAAGTTTCTCCGGTGATCATATTCTGAATTTCTGGAAGACCATACCCGAGGCTGAGTTTTGCTGCGATTAACGCAAGTGGATATCCTGTTGCTTTAGACGCAAGTGCTGAGCTCCGGCTCAGTCGTGCATTAACCTCGATGATTCGGTATTCTTCTGATTGAGGGTTTAAGGCGAATTGAATGTTACATTCACCAATAATCCCTAGATACCGGATGACCTTAATTGAGAGAGACCGTAGCATGAAATTCTCTGATGCCGTCAATGTTTGTATTGGAGCGGTGACGATGCTTTCTCCTGTGTGAATCCCCATTGGATCGACGTTCTCCATGGAACAGACAACGATGCAGTTGTCATAACGATCCCGTACCACCTCGTACTCGAGTTCTTTCCAACCTCCTAGATATTCTTCGATGAGGATCTGATGTGTGAACGAGAATGCTTTTTTCACAAGTTCCAGGAGTTCTTTTTTGTTTGCTGCCATGCCAGAACCTAGACCCCCAAGTGCATAGGCTATTCTGCACATCACGGGATATCCGATTTCTTCAGCGGCATGAATCGCGTCATCTATGGTTTGGACTGCTTTGCTGACTGGGACTTTGAGGTTGATTTCCTTTATTTTCTTGACAAATTCTTCTCTATCTTCTGTGTTCTGAATAGCATGAATTGGAGTTCCAAGGACTTCGACGTTATATTTTTTGAGTACACCTGTTTGTGCTAGCTTAAGACCAACGTTGAGCGCTGTCTGTCCTCCGAAACCAAGGAGGACGCCATCTGGTCGTTCTTTGGCTATTACTTTTTCAACAAAGGGTGTGGTCACCGGCAAAAAATAGACTGTATCGGCAAGGTAATCAGAGGTTTGAATTGTCGCGATGTTCGGGTTGATCAAAATTGTTTTTATTCCTTCGTCTTTTATTGCTTTAATCGCTTGACTCCCGGAGTAGTCAAACTCCCCGGCTTGACCTATACGGATAGCNCCAGATCCAAGCAGAAGTATNTTTTTCCATCGTGGTTTCTTTCTTTTGATCATTTCATCGCTCTCACAAACAGGTCGAATAAAAACTCGGTGTCATCAGGACCAGGGGATGCTTCGGGGTGGAATTGTGCTCCGAAGAATGGTTTGGAGATGTGTTTAATGCCTTCGTTCGTCTGATCGTTTCCATTATAGAACCATTCACGCCAATCCTGAGGTAAGGTGTCTGCATCCACGGCATATCCATGGTTCTGTGGTGTTATGTAACATCGGTTCGTTCCGACTTCCATGCACGGTTGATTCTGGCTTCGATGACCGTATTTGAGCTTGTACGTGTTCGCACCGGCGGCTAACGCCAGGATTTGAGAGCCAAGACATATCCCAAGAATCGGAATATTTTCTTTCATTGCAGAAGTAACATGGGCAATTGTTTTTTTACATTTTTTTGGGTCCCCTGGTCCATTTGACAGGACGATCCCATCGGCTGTTTCTGTCGTAAAATCGTAATCCCATGGGACGCGTTTGACTGTAAAGTTCCGCTTCAAGAAAGCTTGAATAAGACTATTTTTTGTTCCACAGTCAACAAGAAGTATGATGCGTTTTCCTTTTTCGTATGTCACTGGTTTGTTGACACTGACTGTCGCAGCGAGATTTTCCTTGTTCGGGTCATTGAAGGATTTCTTTTGATGATCATGAATTATTTTTCCTAAGAGTGTGCCTTTAGTCCGTAATTTCTTTGTAAGTGCCCGTGTGTCCACCCCATAGATCCCAGGAATTCTATACTCTTCAAGCCATTTCGATAATGATTTCTTCGCGTTCCAATGATGGAACATTTCAGAGTAATCAGAAATGACGATTCCTTCAGCTTGTATTCTTTCAGATTCAAAAAATCGTAACAGGCCATTGTCTCTTTCATCACCAGGTACGCCATAGTTCCCAATCAACGGATAGGTCATGGTGATGATTTGTCCTTTATATGAAGGATCTGTTAGTGTTTCCGGGTAGCCAACCATGCCGGTGTTGAACACCACTTCTCCACTAACAGAACCTGATGCGCCAAAAGAATATCCTGAAAAAACAGAGCCATCCTTAAGAATAAGCTTTGCAGGTCTTCTTGTTTCCACTCGATGACCTCCTCACCCATCACATAAATGATACATTCGTATCCCGAATATTGTTTTGTTTTAAAGTAATTCCTACGAATTCGAACTTCCTTGTTGATTCATAAAACGGCTGATATCCCGGAGGATATCTTTTGATTCCCGCATCTCTTTGATGTACTGATGGAATCGCGGTGCTCGTTTATCAAGGATGACTGCGACACCCCGATCGTTCTCATTGCGGATCAAACGACCGATTGCTTGGAGCATTTTGCGTGCAGCGGGTGCTTGGACGGTATATTCCCAGCCTTTGCCGAACTTCTGATCATAATAGTTCTGTAGACCTCTCTGCCGTGCTGTTGGTTTCGGATAGGGGATGCCGACAATAACAGCTATCTCAAGCTGCTCCGCAGGGAAATCCATCCCTTCGCTGATACGTCCCCCCATGACCGTAAAAAGAGCAGCACTATTCCCGTTCCCGTCTCCGCAGGATTTAAACTCACTGACCAGCTCCATCAGATCTGATTGTGACATATGTTGCTCTTCTATATACAGGCAGCGTTGGATTTCCGCAAAATATCCATTCCTCTGGAAAATCGCAAGGGTGTTATAACTAGGGAAAGATACCATGGTATTCTTCTCAAATTTGTTGCAGATATCGCTGACGTATTTCCACATTTGTGGGACAATGGTTCTGTCTTTTGTCAGCTCATTATATTGCGTGGTGACATCACAGACGAAAAAGATCTTTCGATTCTCTGGTGGAAATGGTGAGGGATAAATCGCCATTCGTGTTTCCAGTGGGAGACCAAGGGAGTCCCGGTATTCATCTAATGGCTCCAGTGTCCCAGACATATGGATGCTGCAGTGGACTTCTTTGAGGATGTCAGTACCCATAGAAGGGTCAAGGCAGTAGGCCTCCACGCGTGGGTTTTTCCCTTGACCGGTATCGACAACGAGTTTGATGTACTGGTCCATTTCTATACTTGTCCAAAAACCAAGGAACACGCCGAGATTATGAAGGTAGGAGCGAGGGAGTTTCCCGTCTTTTTGTTTATACTCCTGGATTTTTTCTCCATATGCATAGAGGTCGCTGATGATGTCTCGTAGCGTCTTGCTGGTTGTTTTCAGACGAGAGAGGATCTCCACCTCAAGTTCATGTGATGGGATGAGGGCATCGTTTTTCTCTGGATTGATGCTTCGGATGCCTCCTTCAAGCACCCCATAGACATAGGTGTCACGAAGGACGTTGACGATGTCCATGAGTTCTTTACAAAAGGCGCTAACAGAAATCCTGCCATCTGCAAGCGAGGGGTCCCCGAACTGGTCTGCTTCCAGAAGGCAACTGTTTAGCATCCAGGTGCTCAGTTCTGCGGAGAACAGTTCTCTGAGATAATCAGGAAGGTTATGTGCTTCGTCAATGATTAGGATGACATCGTCTTCGGAGATGGAGAGCCAGTCAAAGAGCTTAATGCGGATTGTTTTATCAAACACATAGACATAGGGGACGATGACGACAAGGGCGTTATGGACCATGAGTTTATTGATCTCGTAGGGACAGAGCGCTTGTTTTTCACAGGCCTCTGTGAATTCCTCTGCAGTGGGTAGGTGTTTCTGGGCCCATTCCATGATCGTCCCGACACGGTCTTTTTCACCTAGGAAGTCATGGTAATACCTGCATCCTTTTCTTTTCTCTGAGACCGCGAGTTTTTTTTGATAAGAGCAGAACCGTGAGAGCTCTTCGGCATTACCATTCTGGATCTCTTGGTTTTCCCTTGCAAGCAGGCACATGTTCCCTCGCCCTTGCATCCCGACGCCATAAATCCTTTTATCATTGGATTTTTTTTGTATCGCACGCAGCTCATGGATCACTTGTTGTTGTTGTGCGTTTGTCCGTGTCGTGTAAATGATTTTTTTATGATTATCCAGTGCGTAGGCGAGTGCTGCAGAAAGGACACAGATGGTTTTCCCTGAACCGGTGCCTGATTCGAAGATAAACTGTCTTTTGTGTCGTATTGCATCGGTGATTTCCTCCATGATTTCGTTTTGATTTTGTCTTGGGAAATAAGGAAATAACTCCGCCATCCAGTCGGTGAATACATTGTATAGTAGATAGAGTTGTTGGATTTCTAGAGATGATATTTTATAGGGGAGCGATATGTAAGAAATGACGATGCAACAGACACCTTATGAGAGTATCAAAAAAATTGTATCACCTCTTCTCCCACCTGAGTTGGTTCAATATCTTCCGAGCAGATGGGAGAAGATCGGTTCTGTGGTGACGATTAAAGTCCCTGAGAAGCTGCGTGAGTATAAGGAAATCCTTGGAAAAGCGTATGCGGATTGTCTTGATTGTACGACAACGTTGAATGACACTGGGGGGATCTTGGGGGTCTATCGGGAGCCAGTGGTTGAAGTAATCTATGGTTCGTCTCAAACAGAGACGATCCATATTGAGAATGGGATTCGTTTCAAGATCGATCCGCAGCGGATTATGTTTTCATCAGGGAACATAGAGGAGCGGCGTCGGATGGCGACGATTGCTCATGTGGATGAAACCGTGGTTGATTTGTTTGCGGGCATCGGGTATTTTACGCTCCCGATCGCAGTATATAGTAAACCGAAGAGGATTTTTGCTTGCGAGATCAATCCTGTCGCGTATGATTATTTGTGTAAAAACGTGGTGTTGAATCACGTCAGTCACATTGTTGAACCATGTTTTGGTGATAATCGGGTAGTCGCACCGAAAGACTGTGCTAATCGAGTGATCCTGGGGTATCTGCATGATCCCTGGGAGTTTTTACCGGTTGCTTTTCAGTGTCTAGAACACCAGGTTGGGATGCTTCATTATCATGAGCTAGTGCCTGTCGAAAACATCCCGGGGCAGCCGCTTTCACATATTGAGGCTGTGGCAGAGTGTTTTGATCGGTGTGTTGAGTTTTTAAAGGTTCATGAGATCAAATCGTATGCTCCTCGGATAAATCATGTGGTGCTTGATGTGAGGATTTCCCAATGAATAAAACGGTTCCGCTCATTGTGTATCATGCGAATCAGGATGACCCGCGGAAGTGTACGGCAAAGAAGCTGCATCGGTTCGGGTTTGCGGTTCTTCAAAAAAATATTCGGGGGGTACCGTCTCATGCGATCCTCTTGGACCCCTTTGCTGAAAAAAGCGTGTCTTGTGAGGATAGTATCGTCGCTCATCGAAATGGTCTGGTTGCGTTGGATTGTTCTTGGAAGACCGCGGAGCAGACGTTTCAGTCTCTTGAGTGTCGGATGGTGCCTCGGGCGTTACCGTTTTTGCTCGCTGCCAATCCAGTGAACTATGGGAAACCATTTCAGTTGAGTACGCTAGAGGCTTTTGCTGCGGCGTTGTATATCCTTGATAAGGTGGAGCAGGCGACCATTATCTTGGGGATCTATACCTGGGGTCATCGTTTCTTAGAGTTGAACAAGGAGCCGTTGGAGGAGTACCGGTTGGCTTCTTCGAGTGCTGAGATCATCCAGATCATGAATAAATATATATAAAAATATATTCAATAAGATATATGAGATATTTCATTACGTTTAAGTAAATAAAAACAAATGTCTGAAAAAAAATAAACAGGAAAGAGAGGAAGAATCGATGAACCAATCCCTTGAGACATTTTTCAAACCAAAAAGCATCGCTGTCGTCGGAGCATCAAAAGACCCGACAAAAATCGGGCATGCTTCCCTCAAAAACATCCTCATCTCAGATTACTCCTGCAAACTCTATCCCGTCAACCCGAACGAAGAGGAAATCCTTGGATTAAAATGCTATAAAAAACTCACGGACATCCCCGGCCTCGTCGAGCTTGTAATGATCGCTGTACCAGAACCCATAGTAACACAAATCATCAAGGATTGCGTGAAAAAAAAGGTCAAATGGGTCATCATCATCACCTCCGGATATAGTGAAATAGGAAATCACGAGGGAGAAGAACTCATAAAAAAACTCGTTGAAGGGACCGGGATACGAATTCTTGGACCGAACACCATGGGGTATAAGAACGCATCAGACAACCTGGATGTCTCCTTCGTCTTTGGGATGCCCCGGAAAGGGAACCTTGCGCTCATCAGCCAAAGCGGAGCCCTTGGCATGGGAATGATCTATCTTGCGAACAACGAGTTTGTCGGACTTTCAAAGATCATCGGTGTGGGGAACAAACTCGACATCGATGATGACGACCTCGTCGATTACTTCAGCAAAGACCCTGAGACGAAAGTCATCGGTCTGTACATCGAAGGGATACGACATGGACGAGACTTCATGAACAGCATCAAAGCCTGCAACAAACCAATATTGGTCGTCAAAGCAGGACTGAGCGCTGCCGGTGCCCGAGCGACCGCGTCCCATACCGGTTCCATGGCAGGAAGCGACGAATTATACAGTGCGGCCATCAAACAAGCAGGTGGAATCCGATGCAGAGACCTTGTGGAACTCTTCGATATGGCACGAGCACTTGCCGGACAACCAGCGGCAAGAGGTAATCGCATCGGTATCATCACCAATGGTGGTGGACTAGGGATCCTGCTTACCGATGCCTGTGAGGCAAACGGTCTTGCTGTCCCAAAACTCTCCCCAAAAACCTTCAAAGAAATAGAAAAAATCGTCCCAGGGCTCGTCAAACCAAACAACCCTGTTGATCTTGTCGCAGATGCTGGGTTCTACCGGTACTGGGCATCGACACGAGCACTTCTCGAGGATGAGAACATCGATGGAATCATCGTCGCATCAGTCCATGCGGGGTACGCTCGACCTCGAGAATACGCTGGTGCCATCCTAAAAATGATCCATCAGCAGAAGCTTCACCATGAATACGAAAAACCGATCCTTGGTTGCTGGGTCGGCGGGAAAGAATTCGAAGACTTAGTCCTTGACCTTAAAGCAGTCGGAGTACCCATCTACCCATCATCCTGGCGAGCTGCTCGAGCCATGCTCGCATTATCCTTAGAAGGCGAGCGACTCAAAAGAGAACACCAGCTCTAATCGACCCAGTCGACATCAAGGATCTTTTTCCAATCCGTCTTTTTATTTTTCCATTTCTCAATCGTTTCCTTTGAGAGACAGTTCTGACATAGTCCGACCATGGTAAAAAAACAAGAGGTGCACACCGACTCCCCGCATTTAATACAAATAGCTTTCGCAGGATGGACTCGACAGATACCGCATTTTCCCCTTGGTTTCCTTTCCTTCGTATGAGTCTGTAGCGTCTCCGAAATGCCTGCGTGGTCCTCTGTGGAAATCCATTGTTTCAGATCCTTATTCATGGTGACAGTCATCGTTTTTTGAGAGACTTTTTTCTGAGAGGTTTTTTGTTTCCGCATACTCCCGCCAGAACAACAGATACGAACAGATTCTCATCAGACTCTTATATTTTTTGCTTGTTTCTTCTTAATCTTTCTGAAAAGGACGTTCGCGGTGATATGAATGAACGGGGTGACAATGAGAAGAACAAGGGCATGCCAAATGGTGATATTGGCAAAGAACCACTGGATGCTGGCAAGATGCAGGACATAAAGGAGCTCACTTATCAGGAAACTAAAAATCAGTGCCCCGACGATGAAATCAAGCTGATCAAAGGGGATCCAATCCTGTCCACGGTCCCTACCGATGCGTCGTTTGAAGAAACTTTCAATGACATCCCCAAGCAACGCACCAAAACACAAAGAGAAAAGAATCAGGATCATGGAGGGAAATCCTTCAAAGTCTGTCAGTCCAAGAAACCCATATCCACTTGCGGAAAGATAAGAGGCTGCCACCGTAAGACCAAAACCAGCAGTCATCCCCAGAAAGGTTCCCGAGAAAAGTCCTCTCCAGGTTTTTCCATCACCAAGGATCCGACGTCCATCCTTCCATTTTTTTCCAAAATCAATGGGAGTGCCGCCACCAACGATGACTGCGCTTGCGTTCGCAACATAGATCGGGATCACGATCCAAAACGCCTGAACGATGATAAGATAATCCATTGAGGTTGGAATAGTGAAATGGCTTAAAACTATTGTGAAAAAAAAATTAGTTGCTCTCAGGCCCAGGAAGTGTTCGAGTGATTTTCAACCCAGTATATTGGAACTTGTTCGATCGTTTTACCAATGCTTTTAATGCGGTGTTGGAGATGCCGAATTTTTCCGAGACCTTGTTTGCGAACGTGCCGGTGTCACCGATGAACTCATAGATGTCTTCCTCGAGTTTTTTGAACTGGAACTCATTTAAGGAGGAGACGTTGAAAATTTCACTGATTTCGTTGACAGGGCAGGAGATGTTGATGTTAAAAAGCGAGTAAAACGAGCGGTACATCTTCTGAGGTTTTCCGTCGACGCCTTCTTCCGGGGTGGTCCATTTCGTCTCAGCGAGTTTCATTTTATCAAAGAATTCTAGGGCGGCTTGACCATCCTCACCGAATTTGCCCAGGATGATACTACATGGAATCCAGTCTTTTGATATCTCCATAAAAACTTCTTTTTTTGTGGAGGAATCAAATGCTCTGATGATGGAAACCAGATCAGTGGAATCATTGATGACTTTTGTTCGTATCATTCGACTAAAACCTTTTTATATATGTTACCCCACCAACAGCTTCTCCCATATTTATACTTTTTGTATTTTAATATAAATATTAAAAACTATACATTTAAATTTCCTTTACAACATCTATGACACGGAATATTTATTATAACACTGCAAGTGTTCCAGGAGAAAAAATCAGAAACACCTTTGAAGTCAAATGGACTCGTCGGGATTTGAACCCGAGGCCTCCCCCATGCCAAGGGGGCGATCTTCCGCTGATCTACGAGCCCAGAGGACACCCTAGAACCACCACGAGCAAATAAAATTTTTGGATACAAAACTATTAGTAAACATACCGCCCTTCCTCCCTTCGCCATGAAACAACGTCAGCTGGAAATCATCCTTCAACAACTCCCAAAACCAACCAAACCAAACCCACACCTCGAACAATACACGACTCCAGCAACGATCGCAGCAGACGTCATATTCACGGCATATAACTGGGGAGATATCCAAGACAAAGTCGTGGTTGATCTCGGTTGCGGCACCGGCATCCTTGCGACAGGTGCGTTCCTCATGGGAGCCGAAAAAGTCCAGGGATACGACATCGACCCAAACGTCATCGCAATCGCACAAGACCATGCAGCAGCACACAAGCATTCAATAGAGTTCTACACTCAAGATATCACCTCGATACAGACCACCTGCGACACGGTTATTATGAACCCACCATTCGGAGCGCAAAAAGCAAACCTAAAGGCAGACAGAAAATTCATTGAAAAAGGATTTGAAATCGCCTCCATCATCTATTCATTCCATTTGAAAAAAACCATCCCTTTCCTGGAAAAAATGATAACCGCATTGCACGGGGAAATCACTCTTCAAAAAGACTATGAATTCCCGATAAAATGGCTTTTTGATTTTCATTACAAACAAGTCGTGAACTACAAGGTGACTCTTCTCCGAATAAGTACCAACAGATGACACCGCAACATAGCAAAGATAACGACCACAATGATAATAAAATAAAAGCAATTTCACATTGGTGAAAGAAATAGTGTGAATACACATGTCGCAAGGAAGAAATAGAGACCAAAGAATCGGCGTGTTTGTCGATGTACAAAACATGTATTATTCAGCAAAAAACATCTATAACAAAAAAGTAAATTTCAAGACGCTGTTAAAAGAAGCAATCGCAGAACGCCAACTGGTTCGAGCGATCGCCTACGTCATAAAAGCAGATGTCAAAGATGAACAAACCTTCTATACCGTGCTTGAGGAGATCGGATTTGAAGTACGATCAAAAGACCTCCAAGTATTTTTAGGAGGAGCAAAGAAAGGTGATTGGGATGTCGGGATTGCCATGGATGTCATGCGTCTCGCACCAAAGCTTGATACTGTCGTTCTCATCAGTGGCGATGGTGATTTCTCAGACCTCCTGGATCATGCAAAAAGCCTTGGATGCAGGACCGAGGTCATGGCCTTTGGGAGGACCACCTCACATAAACTCATAGAGGTCGCGGACCTTTTCATCGACCTTGATAAAAATAACAAATACCTATTGGCGCAGAAAAACAAAAACTAGAACATTTTAATAACTCTTCGACTATTGCCCCCTCACAAAAATATCGTACATGACGAGAGGTAAGCCATAATGAAAAAACAGGAAAAACCGCTGTTTCCCGGCCCTGTCTCTCGTATGGAACACATCCGAAAAGATAATAATACCGTACTTTATGTGCTTTCGACTTTAAAAGTACAAAGAAGAAATTAGAACGTGATTGATATGGCACGAACAAAGACGAAGAAATTCAGGGGATCCATGACACATGGGAAAGGAAAGAAAGGTGGCCGTGGCTCAGGTTTACGAGGTGGCAGAGGAAACGCTGGTCTTCATAAACACAGACATATGTACATGCTGAAATATATGCCTGATCATTTCGGTGTTCATGGATTTAAACGTGACCCCAGTCTTGTCAAGGACGACCGGATTATCAATGTCGGTCAACTGGATGAAAGGTTCCATGGCAAGAAAGAAATTGACCTCTCCAAAGAAGGATTTGACAAACTCTTAGGTGGAGGACTTGTCGAACACGGATATAAAATAAAGGTGAAATCCGCATCTCAGAAGGCAATCGAGAAAATTGCTGAACATGGTGGAGAAGTAAAACTAGAAGAATAAGGGTATTTACTATGGCAGAAGAGAAGAAGAGCCGGTTATACGTATTAAAACCATTAATCGAACGCTGGCCTGCAGTACGAAAGCCAGAGGTCCATGTGAATTTCCGATCGAAGATCTTCTGGACCATTCTATGTCTGATACTCTATTTCGCTCTGACCAACATCATGATCTATGGTGTCAGTGGGACAGTCCTGGACATGTTTGCCAGTTATCGAGCCATTATGGCCGGTGCATCTGGTTCAATCATGCACCTTGGTATTGGACCTATCGTTACTGCATCGATTATTCTTCAACTCTTCGTTGGTGCAAAAATCATTAAACTCGATTTAACAAAAAAAGAGGATAAAGCGATCTACCAAGGAAGCCAGAAAGTATTAGTCATCGCCATGATCTTCATCGAAGCCATCCCTCAGGTCTACGGGTATCTGAGTCCCAGTGAAGGTTTAATCGGATTGGTCGGCGGTAGACTCGGGGCTGATCTTATCATCATTTTACAGTTGTTCATGGGAGCGTACCTTGTGTTTCTTATGGATGAGCTAATCTCCAAATGGGGGATTGGTTCAGGTATCTCGTTGTTCATTGCTGCTGGTGTCTCACAATCTATTTTCACGGGACTGTTCAACTGGTTACCAACCCAGTCGGCTCAACCACTCAGTATCTCCAATCCACCAGCAGGAACGATCCCTGGAACATACTATATGGCCTCTCAAATGTCGTTGGGGGATATGGTAGATGGTGGATTCCAGTACCTCTTCATTGGTCATGGTGGTTTTCAGAATGCGATTGTCCCTCTCATCGGAACAATAGCGATTTTCCTTATTGTAACGTTCACTGAATCATCACGTATCGAGCTACCCCTTGCGCATGCGAAAGTCCGTGGTGCTCGAGGAAGGTACCCGATCCGACTCATTTATGCATCGAACATCCCGGTCATTCTGATGTCAGCACTGTTAGCAAACATCAACATGTTCGCGTTATTGTTTTATACCCATCCCGGTCTGAAGGGTTTACCTGGGATCGGGGGTCAATGGTGGATAGGAGCATATGATACATCGGGTGGTTCCACGTCACCGATCGCTGGAGGAGCGTGGTATCTCTCAAACCTCAATGGTGTGAACAGCTGGCTAATTCCGATGCTTAGTGGAGGATACGGTGGTCATGCGCCATGGCAGTTTGCGATAAAAACTCTCATTTACTTGACAATTATGATCTTCGGATCAATCTTGTTTGCGAAATTCTGGATAGAAACTACCAACATGGGACCCACGGATGTGGCAAAACAGATCCAGAACTCAGGGATGGTCATGCCTGGGTTCAGACGAGATCCACGTGTATTAGGACGAGTACTGGAACGTTACATCCCTGTAGTGACTGTGATTGGTGGTGCTGCTGTCGGTGCGCTTGCTGCCGGGGCAGATGCGATTGGAACGCTTGGAAACGCCAGTGGTACTGGAGTGCTTCTGACCGTAGGTATCATGATTCAACTATATGAGCAAATAGCAAAAGAACAAGCGATGGAGATGCATCCGATACTCAGAGGATTCTTCGGAGCAGAGTAGTGAGGTAGATAATGGGAGTCATTGTCGTAACCGGAATACCCGGGGTGGGGAAAACCACAGTAATGCAGAAAGCGGCAGAGGGACTAGATATCACCTTTGTTACCTTTGGGTCTGTCATGAGCGATATCGCAATGGAGCTCAAACTGGTGAAAGACCGGGATGAGATGAGGAAACTGAGCCTTGATCAGCAGAAACAGCTTCAGATTAAGACCGCTGAGAAGGTCGGGAAGATGAAAAACGTCATCGTTGACACCCATTGCACCGTCAAGACGCCAAAAGGATATATGCCGGGGCTCCCCGAATGGGTCCTGCGGAAATTAAACCCGACTGCGATTGTGATCGTCGAAGCAGACCCATTGGAGATCTATAACCGACGGGCGAAGGATACAACAAGGAACCGAGACCCGGATTCTGTTGAAAAAATCGCGGAACATCAGATGATAAACAGAGCCGCAGCCATGTCCTATGCAACACTGACGGGTGCGACTGTCAAAATCGTCTTTAACCACGACAATGCGCTGGATGCTGCAGTAAAAGATGCTGAGCCTGTGATACGATGAGAAAACTTGATGATGTCGCACAAGCAGGGCAAATGCTGCTTCTTATGCTCCTGCTTTTTGTCATGATTCTTATCTTTGGTGATGCAAATATTCGAAACCTTGTCGCATCCTCTCTTAATTCTGTGTTCGCCCCTTTGATTGGATTTGGCGGAGCAAATCCCCTGCTTACCATTGTGCTTGCAGGGGTTATTGTCGTGTTCCTCTCATCGTTCTTCACCCATTTGTTCACGAATTGGAAAGCAATGGGTCAAGCCCAGGAAGCAAGTAAAGCGTTTAATAAAGAGATCACAAAAGCACGCAAAGAAGGGAACAACAATCGTCTTCAGAAGCTTATGAAAATGCAGCCTCAGATCATGCGTATGACGACGCAGTCATCTGGTGGGATGATGAAATCGATGTTCTTTTTATTCCTCTTCATCGCCCCGATCTTCATCTGGTTGACCTATTTCTTAGGGAATGTTTCTTATGTTTACTTCACGGTTCCTTGGGGCAGTGGTGCGTCTTTATTTGCGCGGAATGGTTGGATTATGTCAAACTGGTTTTTACTGTATATGATATTCTCATATCTGGCCGGCTCGCTGATACGACAGGGCTTAAAGTGGATAAGCTGGTCGAACTGGTGGCAGAATATGCGAAAAACCATCCGACCAGCAGCGAAATAGGGGAACCATGACCACGATCACCATCAGTGGTCTTCCAGGGACGGGGAAAACCACTGTTGCGAAACTTTTAGAGCAACATCTGGGGATCCGTTATGTCTATTCTGGGGAGATCTTCCGTCGACTCGCAGAAAAACATCAGATGTCTCTTGAGGAGTTCGGGAAATATTGTGAATCGCATCGTGATATCGATGAGGAGCTGGACCGATATCAACTTGGCATTCTAAAGGAGGGTAATGTCATCCTTGAGGGGCGTCTTTCTGGGTGGCTTGCATATCAGAACCATATCCCTGCATTGAAGGTCCTGCTGCAGGCGGACATCACCATTCGTGCAGGTCGTATCGTCAAACGAGAACAGGGTGATATCAAGAATAGGAAAAAAGAGATAGTGAAACGGGAGAAAAGCGAGGCGACCCGATATAAAAAGTATTATGGTATCGATGTATCAGATACCTCTATTTATGATGTGGTTATCGACGCAGGGGACAAGACCCCTGAGCAGATCATGGAGATTATCCTTCGCCACGTCCGGCAATAAACGAGTTTTTATATCCTTCTGTTATTCTGTGAGTCACAATGTCTGAGAAAAATGCTTCGTTGCCATCGTTAAAACCAAGGAAACGATTGATTAAGACTTCTGCGAATACAAATGCGCATTACGGTAAGGCTCCTGGGCAACGTACTGTCCGAGAGCTCTTGAATAATGGGTTTATCAATCTGGATAAACCTGCTGGTCCTTCGTCTCATCAAGTGGTCGCTTGGGTAAAGGAAGCTCTTGAGATTGAGAAAGCAGGGCATGGGGGAACGTTGGACCCTGCGGTCACTGGTGTGCTTCCTGTCGCACTTGGTGATGCTGCTCGTGCGTTGCAGGTGCTTCTTGTGGCAGGTAAGGAATATGTCGCATTGATGAAGCTTCATAAGCAGGTGGATGAAAAGAAGATCCGTGAGGCTTGTGCTGGTTTTGTTGGGAAGATTTCTCAGATGCCTCCGCTGCGTTCTGCTGTGAAACGAGTGCGGCGGACGAGGGAGGTGTATTATCTGGAAGTCCTTGAGATACAGGGGACTGAGGTGTTATTCCGGGTCGGGTGTGAAGCAGGGACTTATATTCGGACCTTGTGTGTTGATATTGGGAAGAAGCTTGGGTGTGGTGCTCAGCTTATCGAGCTGAGACGGACACGAGTGGGGAATATCACTGAAGAGTCTGGGGTGAACCTGCAGGATGTCAAGGATGCGTATCTATTCTGGAAGGAAGATGGTGATGATGTAGAGCTGCGTAAGACGATCCTTTGCATGGAGCGACTGCTGGAGGTCGTCCCAAAGATCATTGTTCGTGATTCTGCTATTGACGCATTGTGCCATGGGGCGAATCTTGCGATCCCCGGGGTCGTTGAGATTGATGAGATGACTACTGATGAGATCGCAGCAGTGTTGTCTTTAAAAGGTGAAGGTGTCGCGTTAGTGAAGATGCACATACCTTCTGTGCAGGTCATTGAAAAGGATACAGGTATCTGTGCGTCCCTTGAGCGTGTGCTAATGAATAAAGGGACGTATCCATCTATCTGGAAAAAAACATAAATAGGAATAGTATTGCGGTCGTTGGTTTTGCCGAGGTGGCTCAGACCGGTACGGCGCGAGCCTGGAAAGCTCGTGGGGCTTCGGCTCCGCAGGAGTTCAAATCTCCTCCTCGGCGTTCTTCATTATAAGGAACAATTCTCACATCATCAAAAAACTGAAAATACTCCTGTAATTTGTTCTCTAAAAACTTACTTATTACAAGTCCATGTGCCTTTGCTTTTTCTGTCAAATCCGTTTCAATAAAAAGGTTAAGATGTTTTTTTACCATACGTAGAGATACGTATATCACTTGTTATGCTTTTCGTGCTCAAAAGAACGAACAGGGTTATCCCCCGACATCATATTTACTTCTATCGCTAAACAAAACAGATACATCTGGTTCAGCATTCATAAGATTCAGGCATCATTTCAGACAATTTCGGATGGTGTCTTTACAATTATACAACAGCAAGTGCAGAACCTAAAAAAGATATTTTGTCTATTACTTTCTCATTATTAAGAAATACAAGGTATAATCCAGTATATCCGATTAACATAAAAACATCATTACTACAATCACTATTGACAATACCTTTTAGACCAATTGAATGAAAGTCTTCAAAGAATTCCATTATAACGATAATGTTCATTAGTTTTAAAGGATTGAAAAAACAAAAAAAAGCTAGAATTCCAATAATCTCATTAACTAGATATTGTGCCCCTATTTTCGCCAATAACAATAATAATGGATAACTTAAAAGTAACACAGGTCCGATTGGAAATATAAATCTTATATACGAATTCAAATCCATTGTAGCAGTCATCGATAAAAGACAAAAAACATTAAAACATCTAGGAAAAATCTCAAATCGTTGTTGAAAATTCAATAATCTCTCATTTTGATTTTCTCTAATAACTAATTGTAGTGCCTTCTCAACACTCATCCCCATTGGCAACAACCCATACTTATCCAACTCCACCACAGCATCCTTGAAGATAGGAACTGCTTCATCCCTTGTTGATGTCTGGTTCAACCTTGCCCTGAACTCAACCAAATACTGTTCCAAGTCTTGATATTGTTCTCTGGTGAGTTTCACCGTAGTATCCCCATATCCCTGGATGCCACAGGCTTGGGCGGTGACTTCCACAAGGTCATCATCCTGGGATGCTTTGACAACCTGAAAGTTGATAGTTGGTGCTATGGTCACACCAACGAACAAGAGAATGATTCCTATCGCGAAACATTTCCTTATCATGATTTTTTCCCTAATAAACACATATAATTATAAGATACGCAGGTAAGTGTGTTAGGCCAATCAGAGAAGGTAAGTAATAAAATAATGATTATTATTCCAATTATTGCCTCAATGCAACGACCAATATAGCAACCTGGAATCCAAGGGCAAGAGGAATAACCTGAATGTGTTTCATATCCATTATTCTGGTTTGTAAAAGGAATAATGATAGATATTGGATTTGATTTAATCAATTTAAGCCCTTTTATTATATCATTTGGGTTCGTTTCTTTTAATGAATCATCCTGCTTTATTCGTTGGATGAAAAATTCTGTAAATCGTTCAAATGTTTTATCATCCAATCTATTGATGATATCGATGGCCATTTTCAACTTTTCAGTCTTATTATCCCTACTTGAAAATTTCAATAGATTTCCTTTTCCTATTCCAAGATACTTAGATGTAAGGATATTCTCCCTTTGATTCGTTGCTCTCTGCGTCCTTATTTGAAACAACGGTGAATCGTTCACAGTTGATGTGACAGACTGATTTCCCACCACATTACTCAACGAACCCAGAACAAGAAGAACTATAGTACAGATACTTACACCAATCAGAGGTTTCTTATCCATTATTCCATTCCAGGGATGTCATAAGGTTTTTGTGTCGGAAGCCAATCTATCTGTATGCATTTGAAAGGATTGTTAAAAGAGCGATTTAATGCAAGAAAACCACCATGGATAACAAAGGGAAGTTGCGACGAGGCATTCCAATAATTTCTCAGGAATATATTCCGTTGGATTAAATGTTCCATTAAAAAATAAGCGTCTTGTTGGTTATCTAAGAAGTTGTTGCTAAGGATTATATTTTGTCTTGAAAATTGCAGTTCGAGACCAACATCATTATCGATGAACACGTTTTTATAAATCACATTATTGATATTGTGCCAAAAAGAGATGCCAATTGATGAATTCGACAGAATGTTCTGATAAAATAGATTCCGCTTCGACGAACCAAATCCTATCCCTATATATTCATTTGATGAGATTACATTGTTTGTAAAGATATTATAATTCGAAGTACGTCCTGTGTATCCATTAAAACCGAGTCCACCCGCTTCAATCCCAAGGTTGTTTAGTGAGATTGTGTTACTTTTTATTGTATTAAAACTTGAACCATTTAAACAGATGCCCCAAAAATGGTTATCGAGAATTACATTTCCCTCAATCTTGTTAAAATTGACATTATCAATCCACACCCCTGCATAATGTCCCCAGCCACCTCTTTGAAGGGTGAATCCCCTTACTGTGACATGATCTTTAGAAATAAAAATAACATTTCCCTGTTCTTGTCCATCAATGATCGTGATTTCTTTGTTTTCTCCCTGCAAGGTAATTGATTTGGAAATCATCAGATTTTCAAAATATGTCCCCCGGTAGACAAAAATGGTGTATCCTGAATTTGCATCATCAATGGCATCTTGGATTTTCGTATAGTTATTTGATCCTGAACCTCCAACATACAAAATATTCCCTGTAATCAGAGGGCGAGCTGTCGTTTTCAATACTGCGTGTGCCGATACAGGAACAACTGTTGTTAATATCATCAGCATACAAACAAGGATACAAATTATCCCTCTCTTCATAATTTTCATTCCTCCTTTACAATTTTATAACAATGTTCTCCTATAAATAACATATTCTGAGTCCTGAAGATGATTTTTACTTCAATTGACCTCAACATATAGACCATTTCCACGGCAGAGAAGATTATAATCATCACCAGCTCCTAGCTGAAAAATGATGCCACCAAGATAATTATAAATGAACAAGATTTTCAGAGAAGTAAAATCTTCAGGAAAATCATAAGATAGAGCAGATCTTGCTATTGGTTTTAGGATCATTGACCCGTTACCTTTCGAGGAATTAAAGTCTAAATGAATTACTACCCATTTTATAAAACTGTTTTGTGGAGACGCGTAATCCCAGGTGACCGCGTCAGAGGGTACACCTTCGATATGACAATCAACATGAGCATACAACCATGTTTTCCCGAGAGTGGTACTTGATAGAGAGTTGAGTCCCACGAACAAGAGAATGATTCCTATTGCCAACCATTTCCTTTTCATATGATTTTAACTCTCAATTACAACATCTTCTGTTCATTTTTCGCCCTCATGAGGATAAATCCAATAGCAATCTAAGTAAAAGGGGATTACTGCAAGGATGGTTATCACACTGAAG
>WSSedL1B2DRAFT_1000035_pt1 | contig 25775 bp, 20 predicted proteins | sample WetSurSiteL1Bulk_FD_9470 | JGI IMG/M metagenome (IMG submission 9470)
GTCGCCAGAACAATAAGGTCCCCATTGATCTCCGAAGGATCATAGTTTGCGATATACGTATCATCTGTTGGAGTAAACGTCTTTGTCTCCCCCGGTATTTCTACAACAAGATATGGGATAAAATTCTCATAGGTCATAGAGTGATTTTCTATGGTCTGTGTTGAATCATTTATATTTCCTTGTACAAGACACGTGCTTGTTAGTATGAAAATGATGCCAACCACTAGCATATTCTTTATTAAATTATTGTCTTTCATCACTTTTTTTCCCCCATTCTAAAATGATATTTATTAGCATGATTTAAACCTTTCCCAGGTTTTGATTTGAAAATATCGTAATAAAAAAAACAATAAACAAGAATAATGCTCCAATAAACATGTTACAAATATCACAAATTCTCTTTGAAAAAACTGAAGAAAAAAATAAGAATATAATACATCCTTTAAAAAAAGTAATTTCGTAAAATAATTTCTCAAACAACAACATCCACTTTTTCCTATCACAACGGCAAAATCAAATATACCTCCATTTCATTCTCCTGCCTATATGCCGCTTGTGACCTTCGATTATCAAGATTTCATACGGTTACTGAACCACAATATACCGAAACAGACCCTCGTAGAACGACTCCCTATGATCGGTGGGGATTTCAGCCATATGAACGGTGATGAGATCAACATCGAGTTTTTCCCGAACCGACCTGATCTTACCTCCGTTGAAGGAATCGCACGTGCATCCCGCGCGTTTTTCGGGTTTCAAGCAGGTCTACAAACGTACAAGACCGTACCATCTGATATCACACTTCATGTTGATGTATCTGTAAAAAAAGTTCGACCATACATCACTACTGCATATGTCAAAAATGTCACCATGACCGATGAACTCATCACATCACTCATGGGACTACAAGAGAAACTCCATGTCGGATTAGGTAGAAACAGAAAGAAAGTCGCCATAGGCGTGCATAACGCAGAACCAGTCCGACCACCATTCCTCTATAAAGCAGTCGACCCTGATGCAGTCTCATTCATACCACTCGCAAAAGACGAACCAATGACCTTACGGGAGATACTGAAAAAACACGAAAAAGGTATTGATTATGCTCACCTCCTCGATGGCTTCAACAAATATCCTCTCATCGTTGATGCGAACCAGAATGTTCTTTCATTCCCCCCCATCATTAACGGCAGTCTAACAGAGGTGACCCCGTATACAAAGGACATCTTCATCGATGTCACCGGGACCGATAGAAAAGCGATAAATTTTGCACTCAATATCGTCACCACTGCTCTTGCAGAACGCGGTGGGACGATCCATCAGACAACCATAATTGATGAAAACAAAAAAATCATTTCCCCGGATTTTACGCCTCTACAAAAAAAAGTATCAGTTGCTTCTGTCAATCGACTCCTAGGAACCAGCTTTACAGAAAAAGACATCATCAATTATCTTGAGAAGATGGGACACAACGCAAAAGACACCGGATCTGGAACCGTCACTGTCGAAATCGGCGCATGGCGCTCCGATATCCTTCACGAGGTCGACCTGATAGAAGATGTCGCAGTCGGATACGGTTTTGACCAGTTTCCAACAGACTTCCCAAAATCCTTAACTTTCGGAGGAAGACTCCCAAATCAAACCTTTTATGAAGGTCTCCGATGGCTCATGATTGGTCTTGGGTTTAATGAAGTCACGACTTTTGTCATCTCCAACAAAGAAGATGAATTTCAACGGATGGGGCTAGAAAAAAAACTCATGGTTGAACTTGAAAATCCCATTGGCGAAGAATATAGTGGGCTACGGATGAGCCTCTTACCATCCTTACTGAAACTTCTTCGAGAAAACCGACACCACCCCTTACCACAGGAGATATTCGAAGTCGGAGTCGTCGTTGATGAGAATGCAAAAAACCGATGTCATCTCGCAGGTCTCAAGATAGACGCCAAAGCAAACTTTACAGAATGTAAATCAATCATTGAAACCATACTACGAGAATGCGCTGAAAAACCAGTCATCACGGAAAAAAAACATGCCACTTTTATTGAAGGCCGTTGCGCGGCAATCATAAAACAAGAACACGAAATTGGGGTCTTTGGGGAGCTGCATCCGAGAACGATTCAAGCGTTCCATCTTGAACACCCGGTAATCGCCTTCGAACTGATCGTAGATCTTCTCAAATAGGAGACATATCCAAGGGGAGAGTCATGTCGCTAGAGTATCGTCTCACTGCACAGAACACGTGGGATACGATCGCAGACAGTTTTGATACCACACGGCAGAAACCCTGGAGCATTTGTCTTGATTTTATCTCCTCACTAAAACAACAGTACGTTGTCCTCGACCTTGGTTGCGGGAACGGACGACATCTGCTCCCCTGCGCACAACACTGTTCTCAAGCAATCGGAATAGATCTTTCACAAAAATTTCTTCACATCATCCAAAGAAAACTTCACCACACCGAATATAAGAACATTACATTAATCCATGGCGATGCAGTCCAACTCCCACTAGAAAATCAAAGCATTGACGCAGTATTGTTCATCGCATCATTACATAATATCCAAGGCAAAGAACATCGACAGACCGCTCTGCGTGAAATAGCTCGTATACTCAAACCACAAGGGACTGCATTGATTAGCGTCTGGTCACGCTGGCAAGATAAATTCTACCGCCATTTCCTCAAACAGTACATCCTCCGAAACCGGGAGTTCGGAGATATCGACATCTTTTGGAGACAACATAACCAAAATGTCCCGCGATTCTATCATCTCTATAGTAGAAGTGAATTTCTCAAAGAACTACACCATGCTGGATTGCAGGTTCAGACCATGAAATCAGCTCATATCCATTCAACGAGATTCCCTGATAATTATTTCGCGGTGGTAAAAAAAGCATAGGTTATTAAAACAAATAGCATTGGTAACACAAACTAAACCAGGCCCATCTATGAGTATCATTGAAACACAGAATCTGACTAAAAAATTCGACAATTATTTCGCTGTTGATCATATTAAATTCTCTGTTGAAAAAGGGGAGATCTTCGGGTTTCTCGGTCCAAATGGTGCAGGAAAAACCACGACAATTAAAATGCTGACGACCTTGCTGCATCCAAGTGATGGCTCTGCAACTATAGCAGGTTTTGACATTCTAAAACAACGAGCAAAAGTCAGAGAACACATCGGGGTTGTGTTTCAAGAACCTGCCTTAGACACGGAGCTTACTGGAAAAGAGAATCTTGATTTTCATGCACGAATGTATGGATTAACTCAAGAAACCAGGAAAAAAAGGATCACCGAGGTGCTCACCTTAGTAGATCTCTTAGATAAAGAAGACGTATTAGTAAAACAATATTCTGGTGGGATGAAACGCCGACTGGAAATCGCCAGGGGCTTGATGCATTCCCCGACCGTGCTGTTCCTGGATGAACCAACATTAGGTCTAGATGCTCAAACAAGAAGAGCTATCTGGGAGTATGTGAAACAATTGAATAAAGAAGAAAGCACGACGATATTTTTAACAACCCATTATATGGATGAGGCTGATTTCCTCTGTGATCGTATCGGGATCATTGACCATGGGAAGATATTAGTTATTGACACGGTCGATTCTCTGAAGAAATCAGTCGGCCATGACGTGATCACCCTTTCCTGTTCGGATAGCATGGCATTACAAAGGAGATTGGAACAGGAAACCTGGGTGAGTAACATCACCCCACATGGTGCTTTTCTGACGGTAGGTGTTGAACGTGGGGAAGAAAAAATCCCGACTATTTTTGACATCGCCCGGACAATAAATATATCAATTTCATCGGTTGATGTCCGAAAACCGACTCTGGATGATGTGTTTTTGTTTTACACCGGACGAAGCATGCGAGAGCAGAACCCGGAGACGTCAGCTCGAAAAACCGCTAAACCATCAGGATTCCATCTGAGGAGACCGAAATGATGAATCAGAAGGACCTGCAGGCTATCTATATGCTCTGGCTACGGCAGATGAAACGATTCTTTCGGGCGAGAAGCAGGGTTCTGTCAACGATAGTTCAGCCGTTGTTTTTCCTTTTTATCCTTGGTTTTGGTTTTAACATCGCTGTGTTTCCCGGCATGCAAGGCTCCTACATCAATTTTCTTGCCCCAGGCATAATCGCGATGGCGATCCTATTCTCCTCAATGTTTACGGGAGTGTCAGTTCTGTGGGATAAACAGTCAGGGTTCTTACAAGAAGTACTGGTTGCTCCGGTGAGCCGCCTTTCCATAGTTATTGGTAGGACACTTGGGGGTGCAACGATTGCGCTGTTTCAAGGATTTATCATCATGATCATCGCTCTTGTCCTAGGAGTCCCAATAGTGGATGTGCAGGGATTGATTCTTACTATCCTCATCATGGTGTTGCTTTCATTTACCGCGGTCGGTTTTGGTTTGATCATTGCTTCAAAGATGCGGGATTTCGAAGGATTCCAGTCGATTATGAGCCTGATTCTGATGCCATTATTGTTCTTGTCATCCGCGTTTTATCCTATCAATACATCCTTACCTGGTTGGTTACAGACCTTGTCCTATTGTAATCCGTTGTTTTATATGATCGATGGAATACGAGGGAGTCTTACCGGGGTCAATAACGTTCTTCATCCGTTGATAGATCTGAGTATCATCCTCGTGCTCTGTATCCTCATAATGGGATTGGGGACCTATTTCTTCAACAAGTCAGAGGTCTAGATCTGGATTTAGTTATTATTTTCAATCTCAATCCATGCTTTTTCATACAAAATGATACCTTGACATAGTATCATCGTACAANCAGTAAAACGGTTTTAAGACATATACTATAGGGAGATTATCTGTATCATTAATATCTACCCTTTCAATTCCACAACTAAGAGATGAACATCAGTTTTTCCAGGATTTTCAGCGGTATGAGTTGTGGCATCAAACCAGAATGCTTGCCCAGTTTGCAGATCTAGTTCTTGTACTTTGTTTTTTAAGGGTGTCAGTTTTAGTTTCCCATCATTGAAAACATAGACGATATGATCTGGGTGTGAATGCATTGGTGTTTTTTCACCAGGTTTAAATCGGACGTCTAACACACGCACACGGTCGTTTTCCATAACAAGTTTTTGTTCCATAATTTTTTCCTCTTCTTAATTAAAGATTTTAAAACCTTTCCTTCTTTAAAAACATATCCTGATAAGGGTACTTCATGTTTTTTGTGTGAATCAAATTGATAAAAAGAAAAAAGAGGGATAGTTAGTATCTCATCATGTGTCGTAAGAGTGGGAACGCATTGGGGAATCGATCAAAGACTCTCTCCCAGAAATGTTGGAATGGTATGTTGTAAGAGAATGGCATTGTCACCGAGAGTGTTGTCCAGCCACTCTCTGCATCATGGATATCTTTTACTTTCACTTGTACGCTGTAGGTTCCTTTTTTCGCCCATGAATGGGAGACTGAAAATGCTTCCCCTGAGTTATGGAAAGAAGTCCAGTTGGTAATAGAGTCATCACCCCATATTACATAAGCAGAGACGTCATCATTCTCAGAATCAATACTTGTAATAGTGTAATGGTGGGCAGTTCCTGGTTTTCCTTCATCTGGACCAGTGATTATCGGAGCGGTCGGCGGTTGATTTTCATCAAAGACATAAGCTGAACCAGAATCAACGCCGTTATCATCGTTCAGTCCTGCCCCAATGAGGGCTCTCTTGCTATCGATTGAAACGGCATTTCCGAAATAATCACCTGGTGTACCATCAGAAGCGAGCAACTTTTCATGTTGTATCCATAGAGTACCAGAACGGGTGAAAATATATGCTGCCCCTCTGCTCATTCCATTATTATATGCTCCTATAATAGCAGTGTTCCCTTTGAAAGAAGCGGACCAACCAAACATGTCACCTGCTGCGCCGTCAGAGGCTGTTAGTTTTGCTTGTTGTGTCCAGATTGAGCCATTGTGGGTGAACACGTATGCTGATCCCGAATCATATCCATTATCATCATCGTGGCTTGCACCGATGAGAATTGTATCATTATCAATGCAGACTGGGGATCCGAACTTGTCTCCGATTGCACCATCGACCGCAAGAAGTTTTGCTTGTTGTGTCCAGGCGGTTCCATTTCGGATGAATACATAGACTCCTCCTGAGTTGATCCCGTAATCGTCATCACAGGGTGCTCCGAGAACCGCGATATCACCAGAGATTGCCACATTTCTACCAAACTCATCGGCTGGCGCCCCATCTAATGAGAGCAGTTTTGCTTGTTGATTCCAGATGTTACCTTCGCGTTTGAAAACATAAGCTGACCCAGAGTTATCCCCATTGTCATCGTCACGGGGTGCCCCGATAAGCGTAGTGTCACCGAAAATTGAGACCACACCAAAGTTATCCATGCTTTCTGCGTCTGAGGCAAATAGTTTTCCTTCTGGTAACCAGGTTGTACCGTTTCGAGTGAAGACGTACACCGATCCCTTACCTATATCATCACCAGGAGCACCAATCAGAGCTATATCATTCTGAAGTGAAACAGGATAACCAAAATAATCTTGAACCCCACCATCGAAGGCAAGCAATTTTGCCTGTTGTGTCCAGACAGCCCCGTTAAGGGTGAAGACATAGGCTGAACCACAGAGGTTATCATCATATGAAGCACCAATGAGCACCGTGTCACCTAAAAGTGAGACAGAGACGCCAAAATAATCACATGGTGCTCCGTCTGAGGCTAGGAGTCTTTGAGTTTCTGACCAAATCATCCCAAAACTTTCAGAAGAAACATTTTCTTTGATTAATGAAGAAAGTACTATATTATTATGGTAAGCTCCGACAGAGTGACTCTCTAGTATTATTATGATTGTCAGTATGATGATCCTCACAAGTTTCTGTTTCAGATTTCCCTTTCCTCCTTTTCCGTTCCCAACTATTCGTTTTATCTTTGAGGTGTCTTGAGAGGGGGGGTAGCATCAGATTCCTTTAGAGTTATACCAACCATTAATTATAATGAAGAATAGGATATCTTTCTGACAGCCCCCTTATCCTTGTTCAGGTTCTGTTTTTTCCTCCTCTCAAAGACATGTTTGTTCAAGGTATAAAGACTTGAACACTGAAGGTATCTCTTATTTCTTCACCATCGAGAAGATCAGGAGCTGTGTTCCTGTGGCTGTCTTCTCAATCACAGATACTCGTGCACTTATGTTGATACCACCAAGGCCGAAAAACATACCTGTGGACATAGTCTTAGATTCTCCAGCTTTTATGTCGACTGTACCGTTCACAGTCTTATTGATCAATCCAAGGATGCCTCCTTTCACTTGAAGTTGCCATGTGATATTGATGAGATTTGCGGTTCCATTGTTGGTAATTACTAGACTGACTCCAAGGCCGCCTTTTATTTTTGCTCCTTCATATACTTGTAAGGCCGCAAGAGCTTTCTGTGCATTCAATCTTCCAGTACCAATGTATTCTGTGGAATTATAGGGGTCTACATTCCCGCAAAGCAGTGCTTTCACTTGGTCAGGGGTTAACAAAGGTTCTTTTGATAACAGCAGAGCTGCGACACCAGCAACCTGGGGGCAAGCTGCAGAAGTTCCAGAGGTCCAGTCGAAGTTTGGGTACATTTGATAGTCATTCCAATAAACATGGTAGGTGGGTGTCGTCGAAGAGATGATATTGGCTGGTGCAGCGATATCCACATGACTGCCATAGCAGCTCCCCCATCCTCCCGGCCAATCATCTGGTGTGACCCGACCATCATTCTCGTTTGTCCCTGCTACCGCAGTAACATTGTCATAATATGCTGGATACCAGTGAAATTCGTTATTAGAATTTCCCGCAGCAGCGCACAGAAAAACTCCTTTGCTATATGCATAGTTTATTGCATCTTTTACTATATTGAAACTATAAAAACCAAAACTCATGCTCATGATGTCAGCACCATTATCAGCAGCATATCTGATTCCTTTTGCTGCATATGACACGTCGGTCCACCAGGATTCATTCGCAATTCGTACAGGCATGATCTTACAGTTCCAAGCGACCCCCGCACCCCAGATACCATTATCACCAACTGCACCCGCTATACCAGCACACCATGTCCCATGGCCATGTCCATCCGTTACATTGCTATCGTTATAATAAAAATCCCAACCTCGTATATCATCGATATATCCATTGTGGTCATCATCGATGCCATTCCCGGGGATTTCATCCGTATTATTCCAAATGTTAGCGGCGAGATCAGGGTGCATATAATCAATCCCGGAGTCAATGATGGCGATCACTACATCTGGGCTCCCTGTTTCTATATCCCACGCCTCAGGTGCATCAATATCGGCATCAGGAGTACCAGAGCAATTCGTTCCATTCCAGGAACAAAAAACCTGACCCGTGTTATGCAAGTGCCATTGACTACTAAAATTTGCGTCATTGGGGATACTACAGGGATAGCCAATTCCATTGGGCTCCGCATACACCACATCAGGACACAACGCATACTCTTGCACAAGGGAGAGAATATCAGATCCAATAGGGACCTGAAGAAGATAGATATTATCCAGTATTGTTTCTTCAGCGTTTGGGCACACTTTTTCTATGGAATACACCTGGTGTTTCTCATTCAAAGTCGTCAATAGTGGTCGTGAGAATGTTGTATCTTTTTTTAGTTTCACAACGAACTCGCCAGGGACAAACTCCATCCTCGTTTGATTCTCAATAAATTTGTTTTTCCTGGTTTCTTTTTCGTTTATGGTTCCTGCTGCTGGTAGAACAACAGCTGCAATCAACAGCATACATACCAATATTCCTATGATTTTCGTTTTCATTTTTTTCCTTCTCCATTTATTTTATCATTTCTTTGCTTCTGATTATTTTGAGAGGGGCAGTGGCAGATCTCTAATAAAAAAAGGGGCAATATGAAGAACCAAAAATCCTGCCAACCTCCGCTTCCTTCCCAGAATTCATTCCTCCCTCTCAAAAACACAATATTCAAAACATACATACAAAAATTATTACGATTTTTCTTTTTTTTGCCTCCCTAAGTATTAACGTATGTAACATATAGAATAATTTAGTATATAAATTCACTACATTATAATTATTCGCAACAATAGTTACAAATATAATCTTAACGTCCAATAAGACCAATAATCATACGTTAATGAAAATCATATAACATGACACACTGCCAAGGTTTTCTTATATTGACGTCATCCCAACAGTACTATACTCTTGTGATTATTTCTTTAAAAACATATCCTTCACTATTTTTTTATCAAACTAGTTTATTTTATTGTTTATTGTTCAACAGAGTAACGATAGGTTTTCACCATGTTTGACAGCGCGCATGCGATCGTCACAGGACCAACACCACCAGGGACCGGTGTCAGAAGGGATGCTTTCTCTTTTACTGATTCGAAATCAACATCACCACGAACACCATCGATGGTTTCGATGATTCCAACATCGATCACAACAGCCTTTTCCTTAATATGGTCCTTTGTGATGAGATTTGGCACCCCGGCCCCCGTGATAAGGATATCCGCTTTAGAGGTGTACATCTTTAAGTTCTTGGTAAATACATGAGCGATGGAGACGGTGGCATTCCTATTTAGGAGAAGTGTCGCAAGTGGTTTTCCGACGACGTTACTATGGTTCACGATCACGACATCTTTTCCCTTAAATGGAACCTGCTCATGTTCGAGGATCGTGAGGACAGAAAGAGGGGTACAGGGGACAAGGGTTTCATCACCAATCAGTGTTCTCCCGAGGTTTTCTGGATTGAATCCCTCAACATCTTTCTTTGGTGTAATAGTCTTCATAAGTGTTATGGATGATAGATGGGGGGGGACCGGGTATTGAATGAATATCCCATGGACTGATGGGTCGTTGTTGAGTTTTTGTACCGTCTGAAGAATGGTTGTTTCTGAGACATTTGCATTGAACCGGAGCAGTTTTGATCGAATACCAACCTCATCGCAGGCAGCTGACCGTAATTTTAGATACATCTCTGAGGAGGGATTCTCCCCGATGACGATCGTTACTACGAGAATCTCGTTTTGGTATTTCTTCTTTAATTGTTGGACATCCTCTGTTATTTTTTTGCGTATTTCCTTGGCGATTTCTCTGCCGTTTATTATCGTCGCAGTCACTTTTTTCACCTCAGAGGTTCCTGAAATGTTCATACTTATTTTGTTTTGTTCCAATCGCATAGAACTGCGGAAAGAAGTTCAACTGCATTCCTTCATCCAGAGATTTGAGGAACTCGTATTCCCATGTGTCGATTTCTTTGCCTGTCAGTCCTGCATCCTTTAATATCTTGATATAGAAATCCCGTGAGTGAAGATAGTACTGTTTGTCCTCCTCACAGGACCAGATCCGGTTGTTCCCGATACCAATCATGGTCTCAAGTCCAGCGGTGATGAACAGTTTGCGTAACTTACGTCCGATATGCGGGTCGCCACCTTTTTTCTTGATCGCTTCGCCTGCGAACAAGGGGTCTACCTTTTTGTTCTCCGGCCAGTGTATCTTACCCCCGTAATCCGGTTCCAGGGAGGCAAGGATTTTACCTTTTGGTTTGACAACCCGGGTCATTTCATTGACGACTGCTTGTGGGTCATCTGCCCACATTAACAGTAAATTACAGGTCACAAGATCAAAAGTGTCATCTGGAAAACATAACTGCTGTGCATCACCGATACAGAAGGTTACGTTCGAATAGTCATGTAATACCGTCTGGGCAACTGTGAGAAGTGACGTCGATCCGTCGATAGCGACCACGATTCCTCTGGTGAGTCGTGCGATGTCCCTGGTGACAAAACCGGAGCCGCAGCCGACGTCCAAGATTAGCTGCGCATCTTTCAATCCGACTTTCAGATACAACGGTAGGCGTTCTTCTGCGGTTTCTAATGCTTGCAATTCGAGTTTCTTGATAAAATCAATCAGTTCTTCATCAGTACGTTTATGGAATCGGTTCTCAGATTTTTTCATTCCAGCTTCCAGAAAGAGGATGAACTGTGATGCTATAAGATTTTTCCTGCTAAAAAAAAAATAATTGGAGAAGGGAGAGTCCGGGACACAAGAAGAGGTGATGCTCGAAAAGGGAAACGGACCCTCCTTCGCTGGGACTGCACTTAACTGTGAGGTTTTTTCTTTTTCTTGCCGTAGAGATCTTCGTATTTTCCGACAAAGACATATCCATCATCGGTTTTACGAAGTAATCCTTCGTCTCGCATCAGGTCAAAGACCTTATCGGAGACTTTGACGTTTTTCCCCTTGTCATTGGTGATTTTCCATTTGTACTCGGGGGTTTCGTTGTTGAGGTAGTCGGGTTCTAATTCATACATCACATTTATCTTTGGCATGGTTTCTCTCCTTACACTCCTAATTGATACATATTAGCATGTTACATTTTAACAATATTTGTATTTAAAGATATGCTGGACAAATACCAGACTGCAAATTTATCAATAGACAATGATGCGAAATCACTCCTAGAAACAATCAAATAAATAAACAATGTTTAAATAGAAGCAACCTGTTGTGAAATCATAAAAAAATAACTAGGAAGGTGGAAGATGGAAACAACACTAAAAAAAGTAGGCAGTTGGCTATTCCTCATAGGAATCTGTATCGCGGTCCTTGTCGGACTAATCTTTGGCATAGGACAAGCGATGAACGCAAACCTCACCGATTTTGAAACACCAATTGGGATCATCGTCGCAGTACTTGGATTTCTCGTTGGGATTCTCTCATTCTTCGCCCTAGGAGCAGTCACCCAGGAAAAGATCCCGACCTTTTTGATCGCATCAATCATCCTGATCGGTCTAGCAATCGCAGTCTCACAGACGACCTGGATCTTCGGAAGCTTCCGCGAGCTGGCACCCTTGTTCATCAACATCACCCAGTATCTCGCCATCTTTGTCGCCCCTGCAGCCATCATCCTTGTTGTACGCTCCCTGTGGGACGCGGCGAAAACACAAGAGACGACACAATAGATTCAATCACTCTTTCTTTTTCTTTATCAAAATTATTCATAATTAAAACAACAGAAGAAAATACTAAAAAGAAAATAAAAAAAAGGAAGAAAAGATGGATTATTTTTCTTTCTCGGTTTTCTCAGGGAGCTTTTTTGCAAGATTCCAGAGGTTCTCGAATTTTCCATTCAACAGCTCGATATCATCAAGATTCACATACGCAGTTCCGACATAGCATGGCTCGCAGCCTTCTTCCGCAAGGATTTTTATGCCGTTGACCGCCAGCTCTTTCCCATAGACATAATTCCGCATCGTTCCTGAAGTGTTCTCCGAGAAATACCGTATGTCTAGGTTATCACCATACGCGTTCTTCAACTGTTTCGCAATATCAATATTTGTCTCCGAGTCAATCAAAAGCTCCACCTTAGTATTGAGCGCTAAAAACTTCTTGAAATACCGGACAAACGGCTCATCAAAGAACCGTTCCCCCCCAATCTGCATCCGCAGATTGTTCTTCTTCTCCAGACAGTTATTCAGAATATTATACAGGATCCATTTCCCGCTATACCGGAGAGTAACGTTCCCATCACGTTTAATCTTAATCCCATACGTTTTAAAATGCTCGCTATACGAAGTCGAATACTCATTCAACCGATTATACATTGCAGAAAACGTATCCGGTGCAATCACCGTCTTCAAATCATCCTTAATGTCCTCCCAGATCACCTTCGGATGCACGGGAAGATAGCTTTCCCTGCCGAAATCCTCCTCAGAATGCGCGGAGAACAACACCTCAGCAATCAACCCGTACCTCAACAAAGAGTTTCTTCCGGTCTCCAAAGGCCGTCTCGTAATATTTGTCAGTTCCTCTGCTGTTTTCAAAAACTCAGAAAACTCCTTTGGACAATCAATAATCAGAATCGTATAATACGTCGCTGCTTCTCTCGGACGATCCACTTTCATCCGTTCGAACATCATCTCAAAATCTTGAATATAATCAAGTTTCACTTTAGTTTTGTATTCACCATATCCCATCCACGAACACCATCCAATTCTTTGAAAAAACACATGTCTTGTGTTTTTTTATAGTTTATGGATGCATACGTACCTGCATTTGTTCAAGTTATTTTAAAAAAAATCAACGCTAAAAAATTTTTTTAACAGTAATTTTTGAGGAATAATGATTTCCCGCATCATCATACATGATTACTTTTATTACATGTTCCCCCGAGCCACGCTCGTTCCAATACCAGGTATACGGCGACGCTATAACTGTTGTTTTATAGACATTGTCAATATAGAAATCCGCTTTTGTGATCAGCTCATTTTCTGTTGTTGCGATAATGTCTATCGGTCCAACAACGGTGGTATGAAAAATGGTGTACAGAATTTTTTTGTCCCCGATATAAAACCCTTTATCAGGTTGAGTAATCTCTGTACTATTTGTCACATTCTGCAGGAGCACCTCAATATCATTATCATACAGAATATCATACGGGGTGAGCCACCAAGGTGGTCTCCAGCCGTTCCTGTCAATATCAATCCCTTGATTATAGTACGCCGCCCAGAGGAGTTCCACACAGTAGATCTCATTAGCGGTTGGGATTTTCCTGCTCGTATTTGCTATCTTGATACCAAACCAAGGAAAATCAAAAAAAACCTGATACGGATAACCGATTTTGCTTTTTGCCCATTCCGCTGCAGCACGTCTCTGGGACTCATTTGCGGTTTTCACGCGGATGAACGCATAATTCTTACACCATTGGCTGAACTGCGTATAATTCCGATAACGGACCACACCATTTGCTTCAATAAGAGTATTATTCCCAATATAAATAGCGCTATGCTCGTTATATAACCCGGGGAGTTTCCAAGGATTGGACTGGTCCAACGTAAGATCAACAAGCATCATATCACCGATCTCAACTTCCTCTGGGACAGTGAGTATTTGTGCATTATCAGAAATATCTTTAGTATTTATGATGTCAGGATTTGGGCTACAGGAACTGCTGCGTCCTGTAGGGAGAAGGGTAGGACTTATGAGTAGAATCATCACGACAACAGAAAGACCTGTTCTCGGGAGAAGTGTGTTTTTCATGACTGCCGCCTAATCATTATATAATAACCATGGTTCCCTTTTTAAATCTTATTCAGCCTATAAATTAGTTGTTTTTAAAAAATCTCTTTCAAATACGGAAGAGATCTTCTCCTGTTTTCTACCTTGTAATATCAATTATTTTTATCATCCCGGCCTCTGAAATGTATTTTTTCTTCCTTTATTGTGAAAATGTTTAAATATCCTGATATTGTTTAATAAAAATGGGGGAAAAATAATAATGAACTCAAAACTATTGAAAATTTTATTCATTATCCTAGTAGGGAGCATGATNACATCGGTGACTACCGCCCAAATATACAATAGAAAAAACCNTAATGNCCANCCACCAGTCGAATGGACATATACCTATGGCAGTGAAAAAATAGATTGGGGGAACTGTATCCAACAGACCTCCGATGGTGGATATATCATCACAGGAGCTCTTGGAAGGAACGCATTCATGCCTTGGCGGGGTGATGTCTACATGCTAAAAATCGACCGCAATGGCCAAGAACAATGGCATCAAAACCATGGGGTCAGTTATAATGAAAATGTTGGTCGATCCATCCAACAGACCTTCGATGGTGGGTATATTATTGCAGGATACACGGGATATACCTATCATATCAATGGATATGTGATTAAAACAAATGAGAACGGGAACGTCACCTGGGCGACTGAGTTTGGCAATTTTAATTATTATGATAACCTTCAAAGTGCAGCACAGACTACCGATGGAGGATATATCGCCACAGGATGGACAGGTTCCTACGGTGCAGGAAGCTCCGATGTCTGGCTAATTAAAATCAACTCCCAAGGAATTGAAGAGTGGAATCACACCTTTGGAAGCACTGGTCTTGATGGTGGAAATCATGTACAACAGACCAACGATGGAGGGTACATTGTCACAGGCTTGTACGAATCTACTGGAGGAAATACCAATCTTTTCTTACTGAAAACCGATATTAATGGAGATGAGGAATGGAGTCAGATTTTCGGTGGTGCACAATATGAGGAAGGAAGCTTCGTGCAACAAACAATCGATGGGGGGTACGTCATCACTGGTTATACTTCATCATCAGGAGCTGGTGAAGGAGATATTTGGTTGATAAAAACCGATGATTCTGGAAATATCGAATGGGATTATTGCTTTGGAGGGGCCGCGAATGATTTAGGTCATAGCGTGCAACAGACAACCGATGGAGGATATTTCATTGCAGGAGAATACACCAACCCCGATACACAGATCACCGACATGTATCTCATAAAAACCGATGCAGATGGGATTGAGGAATGGTCCGATATCATCGATAACGCAGGAAAAGAAGACGTGGCAAACTATGGGATGGAGACAAATGACCTTGGGTATATCGTCGTAGGGAGCACTGGGGTCTATGCAGACGAGCTCGTCGACGTTATCGTAATGAAATACCAAGGAACCAATTCTGCACCATTTGAACCAAGCAATCCCTCACCAGCCGACAATGCCAATGATGTCACAATCGATACCGATCTCAGCTGGACTGGTGGGGACCCTGACAATGACACCGTTTCCTATGACCTGTATTTTGGAATAGACCCATCACCACAGAAAATCGCTGAGGGTCTTACAGAGACCACTTATGATATTTTCGGTTCACTTTCCTTCGTAACCACCTATTACTGGATGATCCGTGCGACCGATAGCTTTGGGGCATTTACCGATGGACCAGTTTGGAGCTTCACCACACAAAATAGCCTCCCCTCCCTTGANGTCGGGACGATTACAGGGTCAACCATCGTGTCAGCTGTGATAAAAAACAATGGGACAGACACTGCGACCAATATCACCTGGGGAATCTACATTTCAGGNGGACTCTTTGGGTTCATGCGAAAAAGCTTCGGAGGCCTCATCTCAAGCATCGGNCCTGGTGGTGATGCAACTGTNACATCAAAACTTTTCATCGGGTTTGGAAAGATTAAGATAAACGTCTTCGCCTCTTGCGATCAGATTCAAACACCTATTGGTAAAACAGTGTATGGATCCATGTTTCTTATCTGGATAAAAATATAAGTAAACATCTCTCAGAAACCATCTCTACAGAGGAGTCTTCCACTCAACTATACTTAAAAAGAAAAACACATCCCATATCTGTCTCTTTTTTTTATTTTTTCTTCGAGGTAGGAGTAGTCTTCAGAGCATTCGAACGGACAATCTCATCGACATATCGTCGGCAATCCCGTTTAATCTCCGCGAGCTGCTGCGGGGGAATCTGATAGGACTGCTGAGCAAACTCCAGGGCAAAGATCAATCCATGGACAAATGCACCAAGAGGATATTCCCGTTCCTTTGAAAGAGTAAACAGATCATCGGTGATCTTGAAGACCTCGTTCATCGTATACGATTTTTTTGGGGTATTTGATACGTCATTCTTCACCGGTTCAGCCTTCGTTGTTGTATCCTTTTTTTTAACCATGATTCTCATCTCATCTGAGGAAATTCATTTTTTTCTATTCTGGAGTGGTACAGTTGAACCACACGGTGATCCGTTCATGAATCTGATCACATCGATCCGGGTTTGACATGGTGATAAACACCAAAGACAGGATCGCTACAGGTATAAAAATCACCGTCGCTAGCAGCAGGACAATGATAATGCTTTTTAATATTTTTCCTACAGTCGCAAAGATGGTTCAATGATTTTTTCTATAAATAAAAGAAAAAAGAGGGTGATATTTAATAAAATTTTATTTTGTTATCATCATATCGACATCAATTAATTTTTCACCACTATTACTTCATACACAATCAGTTCAAAAATACTTTTTTAAGGAAAGGTTTTAAACAACAAGGTATTATGACATCCAGCAACAGAGGTACGATCATGAAATTTCAGGGAACATCAAAGCTAATAATAATCGCAATAATCCTCGCATTCGTCCTTTTTGGTGCAGGGTACATAGGGTATACCCAGTTTTTCACAAGTGTTGAAAACAACGCATTAAAAATAGAAGCACTTGATATAATGAGATCCGTTGATACTACAAATTTTACTATTACAGTCACTATAAAAAACACTGGGAGAAATGATATCACTAGTGCTGAATTGAATTTCATATTAATCAAAGACAATGACATTATCGACTCACAAAAACACTCACTTACCCTTCAGACCAGTACTGAAGATACATATCATGCCTTGTTCAGTAACGTTCCCGTTGATTCCTCGAGCACCTATAAGGCGATCACGACCATCTATCTGGATAATATGCTGCTTGATACGAAAACGATCACTAAGCAATTCTCCTAGGAAAAAATCAGCTGAAAATCTTACATTCTTTTTGTCTGTTTCAGGAAGGATATCTATTTAAAGGGGGAAGAAGTTACAAAAATATTATTTGCGGGGGAATTAATAATGCAACAAAAAATCAATAAAAAAAGTAGGCTGTTGTTCTGTCTAAGCATCTGTTTGATGTTTCTCATCCTTTCATGTTCCGCAGCAACCGCGGCGACCACCGGGACAAAGACGGGAGCTACATCATCGGACCAAGGGCAAACCACGACAAAGATGACGTTTCTTAAAAGCCTGTATCCATTCAAACTCCTCAGCTGGGACTTTTGGAGTAATCCACCACACATCTATGCCAGAAACAGCGGGAATGTTGGTATTGGAACAAACAATCCGACCGCAAAGCTGGATGTTTTTGGAAACATCGCGATTAATGGATTAGAAATCATCGATGCATCAGGAAAATGGGTTGGAGACCTCACCGGAATGCAAGGGCCACAAGGACCACAAGGTGTGCAAGGTCCCGCAGGACCACAAGGACCAGAAGGACCGCAAGGACCACAGGGTGTTCAAGGACCAATGGGCCCCATGGGTCCCGAAGGACCGCAAGGACCCCCAGGTGAACAAGGGGAAAATGGGTCACAAGGAATCCCCGGTGCACAAGGAACACAAGGACCAATCGGGTTAACACCTGAACATCAATGGTTCGGGACCTTCCTACAGTTCGAAAATCAAGATGGAACTTGGGGAGATCTTGTAAATCTCCAAGGAATCCAAGGTATTCAGGGACAACAAGGTCCACAGGGAGAACAAGGGCCTCAAGGGATCCCTGGCGACACTCGTTGGGCATTGAACAACAATGACATTTACTATATCCTTGGGAATGTCGGAATAGGAACACAGAATCCGACCGCAACTTTAGACGTGAATGGGGATGTTGCTGCGAGCACCTTTTATGGAGATGGCTCCCAGCTGACGAACCTCCCGCACTTCGGAAGCCCAGTCCTTATCTATACGAACAAATATGGATATAACACATCCGGAGCCTATGATTACTATTATGAGTTAACACCGATCAGCGCAAATCAACTTACCGGAAATTACCTAAAAATTGAGATGACCGCGTATAGCCGGGTGCATCTTAAGGAGAACAACGCGGGGGGGACCGATCTTGAGATTCGGACCAAACAGATCGGTGGAGCATACGCAATCAGTATGCCTATGCAACACTTCCTCTATAGCAAACCGCTTGCCAGCACCTTTGCGACAGATTACGAAAACCTCGGGCAGATGAACTCCGTCACCTGGTACCATCAACTTACGGCTCAGGAAAAAGCATCCGGTGTGCAGATACAGATCCATGTGTATCTCTATTGTTCGACCTCTGGTTCTCAGAACGTCAGCTTCGAGAATGTTCAGACCATNATAAGCTGTATCTGATAAGGAATCCTGGAATAGATTTGAAGGATTCTTCTTCTTCTTTTTTTTATCATAAAAAGAAAAATAATGAAATCAAATACGTGTCGATTAGTTCCTCAAAATTAGTTTTTTTCGACAAACATTAAAAACCTTTTTTTGATTGACCTGCCTATGAACGATACACCTGTAATATGCGATAAATGCGGAAAAGAAGCAACTTGTATTCAAACAAACGAGGACCGAGAGGCTTGGGTCTGCCACGACTGTGAACATTTCATCTCCTACAAATGTGAGGTTTATAGCAGGGTCGTTGGTTACATGAGACCTGTTTCCCAATGGAATAAAGGAAAACAACAGGAATTCAAAGATAGGACACCATTCAAAGAATAACATAAATATCTTCACAGAGAAACCATTTAATTATTCCTAGACACTGACCTAAAAAAACATCGTATTATTTGAAGCATATTAAGGAGAAGAATTTATAAGACCGATGAATATTATAAAAATCAGTGTTGAAAAAATGAAACTACAAAAAATAACCTTTGAAGTCTGTCCTCGGTGCCAATCTACGTTCATCAATCAGACCGATAATGAAAACCCCACATGGCAATGTTCCGATTGTCTCTATACATTTGAAATCCCATTGATAGCAAAGTTTCCTGATGCAGAAAACAAAGAAATGAACGATTGAAAATCATCCCTTTTTCCAACCGTTATTGCATCGTTAAAGAAGACCTCTGACAAAACGTGTTTATCTTTTTTGTTTGAAATCCGATACCTATGAAATCAAAAAAATTAGAGAGAATAGTATAAGAATAAATGATGTAGTATCGGAAATGCGTTGGGGAACCTCTCCAAAAACAAATTCAAGAAGAAAGATTTCAGCGAAAAATCAGTGGTTTTCATGGTTTTAAGATAGATAGAAATAACGTCGAAATCCTGTGGGTTATCCTTGTTTACCACACGAAGATATCCAGTAAATTCCTTATTTTTCTCAATAGGTACTATAACTGAGACATTGACTGTTACCGCCCCATCCGCTGGTGTAAGATCCACACCTTCTTCTGGAGAAAAAGACCAGGTGCCCCAAGTAATTAAAGAGGCATCAATTTCCCAGTTTAACAGTGAATCTGTTTCTCCGATATTCTGTAACTTGAATGACCCTTGAACAGTTTGACCGGGTTGAATGGAAGACCAAGAAAGAGTCCCGTTGCAATCAAGGTTCGGCTCTCCGTCCATTGGTTCCTCAGGTGGTATATAAACGATTTTAAAAACCTGATTTGAGAATGGCCCAGGATACGGGTTCACATACTCCCACACGGTTACTCCACCAGGTGTGATTTCGAAGAATCTTCCTTCGACACCATTACAAATCAGAGTGTTACCATCCTTCAGACGTTCAGCACCGGAAAACCCCGTGGCGTAGAAGCTGGATGGTGGATTAGCAACATACGTCCATTGTAGGGTCTCTGGCCCATATGGTGAACTATGCTCAATATAATAGTTACCATCGCTGTCAACAGGAGGGCTGATTTCATCGACCGTTGAATATGTTTCGCCTGGCCGCTCAACACCATTGTTGAAGATAAGGATGTTTCCGCCACCAGGACACCCGTTATGGATCCAGGTTGTATCATGTTGGTAAAAGAGTTTTTGGTCAGCTGATGTGCCTCGTTGATACGTGGCAGGATTGCCCCAGCGGTAAAGAATATCACCGCCGTTCCCACTGTTGCCACCAGTATGACTTGCTGCTTCCGCGGTGGTTGTGCTATGGTCAATGATCCAGATTTCATTGAAATTACGGATGCTAAGAAGAATCTGATCGAATTCTTCGTTATAATCAATCGAGTTTGTATGCAACCAATCCGACTTCACTAGCTCACCACCATAGTTGATATCGACTAATTCCGGGTGTTGTTCAATGACGCCGTAATTATCTTTCGATGAATCATAATCCTGAACTAGATGATCCCAAATATGCCACTCCCAGACAATGCTTCCACTCGTCGGACCTGTTTGATGAACCTCTACGATATGTGAGGGCATGAATGTATCATCGATGATGGTACTTGGATTTCTCCCCGATTGTATTGCATCTCCACTAGATTTTGTTTCCCATGCAATCATCAGAACATTTCCGTTTGGTAATACCTTGATGTCATGATGGCTGAGGTCGCCATTCGTATCGTACCGGAAATCCCAAGCGATTGTTCCATCCCAGAGTACTTTTTGGATTCCACCACCGGCACCACCAAGACCAAATTCTTTTGTCTTAATCGTTCGAAGAATAGTACCATTCCCTAACCACAATACTGCCTCGCCAGGGAAAAAATTACTCCCCCAGCTATGGTTCACCGCACCAGTGTAATCTATTAAATATGTTGTAAAAGAATACATAGGTGCAAACAAGATTTGTCCGGTGATAACAGGTGGATACGCATTTACCTGAACCTCTTGAGAGATTTGAGGTGATGAGAGCGGTGTAAAGCTTATCCCAAGAAATAATACTGAGATAAAAAGAATCCCCACGCTATACTTTCTATTATACTTCATATTATCCCACCATTATAAAGATGACATCATACATAAATGTATCTGTCCATTGTTCATTTTATAGATCGGACAATTAAAACGCGCTGACTCAATGAGATCATATTTTTCATTTTAGGAGGCTTTAAAAAAAAATGGTTTATTGAAGAAAAAACATCAAAGATACAAAATATCGAATGATACGAATCCTTTTTTTATTTCAATTATGTCTCCCAAAAATAATCCCATTACCGGGAAGAGTAAAAAGATGATATCCTTCCTCCGAAAGATATGTTCGAGCAGTTATAATACGCCGATGTATTTCATCATCGGATACATGAGGATGTATCATCTCTGCTTTTGATCCAGGTTTCAATGAAATAGGATAAATGATTCCCATGTCGATTTCTGCTTTTGTTATGAACTCTAACGTTTCAAGAAATTCTTCATTAGTCTCCGTGGGAAACCCAAGGATACAATTTGTCGCAATAGTTATTTCCGATGAAATGGTTTTCAACCGCTGTAAAGCATCCATTATTTTTCTCGTGTCGGAAAAACGATTCATGAGTTGCAATATTCTTCTGCTACCTGATTGAAATGGCACAGAGACAGCACAGATTCTCCCTTGATTTACAATATCCTCAAGTTCTTTTTGATACGTAATTAACCAAGCAGGATTTAACGCTTCCAACCGGAATTGATACCCACCTTCAAATTCACAAAGCGCTCGGAGTAACGAAGGATAGGTCGATCCAATATCTCTCCCATAACCACCTGGATCGACACTCATGATATGGAATGTCTGAAAACCATCATGNAATCCACTGGAAAATTCTTTGACACATTGTTCAAACGGTTTACTTTGATGATTCCCCGTAGCGTTTCTGATAGCACAGTAAGAACAGTGGAAAGTACATCCCCAAGAGATACGCAAACGATATGTCTTGTCAGAAGGAAAATCAAACGGATTTCCCAATATCAGATAATGTTCCCCGATTTTATGACGCAGATAGTAATCCAATGGAGTAACAAAAACTTTTTTTAAAAGAGATGACTGATAACACAATGATTTAATCTGTGTTCGCATCGTCGTCTTATCAAGGGTCAACCAGGGATGATGCGCATCTTCAATATCAGAAAAATGAACGGCGTGTGTAGGAAAAAATAAATCGATGTTACCCAGATTTTTATGACTTAAGAATTTCCCGGAAGGGATATGCTGACAAATTTCTTTATCAGCATCGGGCAATCCACCTATAACGATAAGCTCCCCATTGAATTTTTTGTATTGTTCTATCTCTTGTAAACCAGTTTGAACGATACCCTTGCTAAATCCACAACCATTAAAGATAATCACATCAGCTTTTCTCGGATGTTGAACGATTTCATAACCGTTCTTAGTGAAATACTGCGCAAGACGTTGGGCATCGAGTTTTCCTCGATCACATACGAGTCGTGCATCAATAAAAACAGTTTTTCGGTTTCTTTTCACATTCATGGTAAGCCATGATATTTCCAGCTCTTATTTAAAGATAACAAATGTATTCGATTAGGGATATGTTCCCCGAATTATCGTAAAGCGAAACATAATCATTGGGAACCTCTATATCTGCAATATTTCACGTCGTACTAATTTTTTTTTAAAAAAAAAAGATAGAAAAATACCTTATTTTACTCCTAAGACGAAGAACAAGAAAACAGTCCCTGTCACTGATTTTGAAACAGTTATTCCCTCGGCACAGGTAACCTCTACTTGTATTGTTGTTTTCCCAAATCCTAAGACGGGTACGTCTTTGAATGTCGCTGTCGCATTCTGCTCTAGAGATTGTACAAAACCACTTTTCGTTTTCCCTAATACAACAAGTCCACCCGTTAAAGTCATAGTCCATTGAACATCGGTTATTGTTGTGCCACCGATATTTTTCATGGTAGCAGTTATTCCAAATCCACCTTGAATCTGAAGGGAAAAATCAATGTTCAAGATCGTCAACTCAAAAGGTTTCGACCAGTTGCTCTCTGCGTCATAAGAATCCTTAAGTTTAGCTCGAAGCTGATACTCCCCTGGTTGTGTCCAAGCGTGGGACGCTGTGACGATTTGACCTGAAGAAAAAGGACCAAGCCAATCTGTGATATTCCCATCACCCCAGTCCCATAAGCAGTAGAACGAATCTCCTTCCGGGTCAGTAATCGGACCAACAGAGAAATCATACTCCTGGTTCATGCCTCCACTTGTCGGACCGGTGATGATTGGCTCTGGAGGTGCATGATTCATGATACTAACGGTCTTTGATTTTGCTGTTATTTGACTCGCATTATCGGTCACGCGCACGGTAACAGTATAAGCACCGGGAGCCGCCCAACTATGTGTCGCGGTTGGCGTTGTATGAGTTTCTTCATATGTCCCGTCATGGTTCCAATCCCATTCATACAAGATGATAGATCCATCAGGATCATAACTCGCTGAGGCGTCAAAGAGAATCGTTTCACCCGGAATCGGGGCTAGAGGCGTCCAGGTGAAATCAGCCACCGGAGGTATATTCCCAACAACACCGAGAGAACCGTCCTGTTGGATGTTCTGTGCATAAATATCTCCATAATCAGTGCGTTGGTCCTGCCATACCGCGACCCATTGTCCCATATAATACGTAGTCATCACATTGTGAAGCTTTTCGCTTTGATAGGAACACAGATCAATGAAATGTTCCGTCCACACAAAATCCCCCTGATCATCTAGCATGACCGCTTGCATCTTAGCATCCATAGTACCAAACACGGCTGCCTGGTAGATGCATATGGCGTTATTGTCTTTCCCGTCGGCGGTAAAGAGCCCGTAATCATTATTTGAAAGCCCTATGAGTTGTAATCCTTCATCACCCCAAAGTCGGTTTCCCTGAAGATCGAATTTCTGTGCATACATACCCCGCATATTCTGGTTTAAATCCTGTTCGCTGAAAAAGAGGACGATCTCCTGGGTTTGACTTAAAAAAGCAGGCACTGGGTACATATGGTTGCGGTTTGTTGAAGTGGAAGCGAGCACGCCGTTCGCAGGCATCCCAATAGTACCATCAGCGTCCATTCGCTGAACATAACTATGGAACTGGGTGGAATCTACAGAACGATACCAGGAGAAAACAATTCCACCGGAAGCATCTCTACACATTTTAAGATACACGACCGGACCTGAGGGAACCGGAGCATAGACCTCAACATCTGATGTCCACATAAAACCTCCATCAACATCGAGTTTTTGGACATAGAGCCCACGATTGGGTGCATAATACGGACCGGTCTCCTTATGCCATATCAAGTAAACATAATCGTTCTCCGCTGGCAACAGATACGGTGCTGTAAAATCAATACCGGGTTCCGAAAGGATGATACCATCATTCCATAATAGTTCCCCATCCGGTGAAATTTTTTGAAGTCGGATAGAAGAGTCCCCACTATCAGGGATGCTTTGCCAGGTAAAAATGCTATTTCCGACCGTGGTGACGCAGACTTTGGGGCTTGGATCAAAAATATTGTCGTTCGCAAGAAGAATACCGTTTTGACCCCACATCATGTCACCATTCGGTGAAATTCTGTACCCCACTGGATTCGATTGACCTGTACGGATATCCGTAAAGGTGACGACAGCATACCCAGAAGGATCAACAGCAAGATCATAATCGGTGATCCATGTATCTTGCGGTTGATTACTCACCAGTATACCATTTTGAGGCCATACCATATTTCCATTATTGTCAAGGCGCTGTAACCGCACATTATAATTTCCTGCGTCGTTTGAGAACCATGAAACATACGCATACCCATTGTCGTCAACAGCTATCTTTGGAAGCGCCTGTTCCCCACTCATAATAGTGATCGCTGTGTTTTGTGCTGGATTAGAAGACCACTGTCCTAAAATGATCGGTGCCCAGCATATCATCATCAATAAACAAACTATCATTACTACAGATACTCTTCTCATATTTTCTTTGCCCCCATAATCAACTATTTAATTACATTTTATCATCTCGTTTTATATTTATATATTTTCCCTAAGATTGATACGGTTCTAACAATCAGGTTTCTGTGCGAATCAACTAAGAAAATAGAATGTGCAAGTTATGATTCATCTAAATATTGTAAATGACCGGTAAAGTTTAACATAAGGTTCGAGTCCGATTTTATAAAAAAAGTGGTCTACAGGAGAAAAAAAAAGATCGGAGCGCCGTCCGCCGGACTCGGACCGGCGACCGCTCGGTTAACAGCCGAGTGCTCTACCAACTGAGCTAGGACGGCATAATTAGTGATGTTGTAGCGAAACTGAATAGTATTTTGTATTAAAAGGTTACCGGGAATAATCTTTTACCTTTTAAATTGATTTTCTATTCCTGAGAAATGCTAAGAATAACAAAGAGTTTTTCATGATATAGTGTAATAAATAATGGTTTAAGGATGTATAAGAGAAAAACGAATACTTTTTTCATACAACGATATCCGTTGGTTTTTTAAAGATTC
>WSSedL1B2DRAFT_1000037_pt1 | contig 24746 bp, 21 predicted proteins | sample WetSurSiteL1Bulk_FD_9470 | JGI IMG/M metagenome (IMG submission 9470)
CCGGGATAGCGAGGCGGCAGCCGCTATCGCGCTCTTATCGGGTGGTCGGGTGCAGTCCACACTCCCCATTGAGACGTCTCGTGGGGCGATTAAGAACATTCAGCGATGGAGCCGGCAGCTCAGCGAGGGGAGATTTACGATCTCTGAGGAGACCGCACACCGGGTCTTAAAAGGAGAGCTGAGTTTACTTGAGGCTCTCGAGCAGGAAAAAAAACCAGCCTAACTGGCTTTATATCTCTTAGTAGGAAGTAGATTTCTCTCCTCTGATTTTCTATTTTTAAACTTGTTTTTTCTTGTAAAATCATTATTTTTATCCATATGATTCTTGCAAGAACATCTCCGATCTCTTATTTTAGTCAGTTTCACGAGTTTTACATCCTACTTTCGGAACTACTGACTCGACCCAAATGTTTATGGGCATCGGACATATGTTCCTTGGGTAAGAATAATGGAATACCGATACGCACTGATGAGCGTCTACGACAAGCAAGGTATCGTCGATTTTTCAAAAGGACTTATCAAGCTAGGCTTCTGTATTCTCTCAACCGGTGGCACCGCCGCTGCATTAAAGAAAGCTAAAATCGCCTTCACCGAGGTTTCTACGGTGACTGGTTTTCCAGAGATGCTTGACGGGAGAGTAAAGACCCTCCATCCAATCATCCATGCAGGGATCCTTGCGCAACGAGATAAGAAAGAGCACCAAAAAACACTCAAAGAACACCATATCAGCTTGATCGATGTTGTCGTCTGCAACCTCTACCCGTTTGAGAGTACGATTCAAAAACCAAACGTCAGCATCGAGGAGGTTATTGAGAATATCGATATCGGTGGACCAACTCTCATCCGGGCAGCTGCGAAGAACTACACAGATGTCCTCGTCGTCACCAGCTCTAAGCAATATCCTGAGGTTCTCACCGCTTTACAGTCAAAAAAAGGAGTATCACAGGAGTTTCGGGAAGCATTAGCTATCCATGCATATGGGCATACCGCCCAGTATGACGCGATGATCGCCCAATATCTCAGGAGCCGATGGACACAAGAGGTTTTACCAGAGGATTTCTCCGTGACCATGCGAAAGATCCAGGAGATGCGTTACGGGGAAAATCCACATCAGAAAGGAGCGTTCTATAAAAATCTCCCACCTATTGATGAACCCTGTATCGCCACAGCAGAGCAGATACAGGGCAAGGAACTCTCATTCAACAATATCCTGGATGCGAACTGCGCGATTGAATGTATCAAAGAATTCAGATCGTCCTCATGTGTGATCATTAAACATGCGACCCCCTGCGGTATCGCCAGTGCAAAAACATTGCTTCAAGCTTGGAAGGATGCGTACGCCACCGACATCTATTCACCCTACGGTGGTATCGTGGCATTTAACAAAGAAATAGACCAAGAGGTCGCCCAGGATCTCTCAAAATACTTCCTCGAGGTGATTGTCGCACCCAGCTTCACAAAAGCGGCACAAGAGCTGTTTTTAGCCAAGAAAAATCTCAGGCTCCTACGACTTCCGGGTCTCGAAAGGCAGCAGAACCGGAAAGGCTTGGATATTCGCAGTGTCGTCGGAGGTTTTCTCATCCAGGAACGAGACGTCTGGTTCGCGGATCAGAACACCTGGAAGGTCGTGACTTCGACCAAACCAACAAAGAACGATCTTATTTCCATGGATTTTGCGGTACGATGTGTCAAACATATCAAATCCAACTCTGTGGTGTTTGTGAAAGATACAAGGACAGTGGGTATTGGTGGGGGACAGACGTCGAGAGTCGATGCCGCCTGGATCGCCACCAACAAAGGCAAAGACAACATCAAAGGATCCCTCATGGCCAGTGACGCGTTCTTCCCCTTCAGGGATGCGGTTGATGTCGCGGTGAACGCAGGAGTCAAAGCAATCATCCAACCAGGTGGCTCCATTCGGGACAACGAAGTTATCCAAGCGGCAAACGAACATGGGATACCCATGGTGTTCACCGGGCAGAGGTACTTCCGACATTAAGACGAAAACTAAATGTTCTTAAAGAGAACATCGTATCAGTAGCCAATGCATTTTCAGGTACAGTTTCGAGACGGACCTGCTCGTATCGGACAACTTATAATGAATGATGAGACGATCTGTACTCCAGAAATCCTTTTCGTTCATACATCCCGGTTAAACGCACCAGCATCCTCCAACATCCTCTTGACACATGGTCCTCTGAAAACAAAAAAACCTTCGATACAGATAGGCGAGAGCGTCTTTTACACACCAAAAAACAAAACACAGAAACACCTCTGCCTCGATAACTACCTCATTTATCCAAAGGACGTCACCAAAGAATTACATCTGAGCGCGGCCCAGCAGAATAAAAACACCACGTGTTGTATTGTTCCAGGAAAAAAAGAACTGATACCGGACTTGACAGGAAAAGAAGACGCAAGGCTCTGTATAGTTACTGATGCGATCCAACTGTTTGCTCATCAATCATATTTTGTTGATTTCATCACCACGCTTCGACAAAAGATTGGTTATACGAAACTTCTCTACCTCCCGTGTGTTGGCGATCCAACAAGCCTTGCGCTGCTGACCTACATGGGTGTGGATTTATTTGATTCGTTTCAGGCGCTCATGGCAGCACGAAACGAGACATTCCTCTTCCCAACAGGGTTTTACACAAAAGATCAACTGAAGGAAAACCCCTGTTGCTGCCCGACATGTGCCACAACAACGGATATCTCATTGATGACATATGAAGAAATCTTACAGCATAACTACTCGATGCTTCTCTCAGAGATAAAACTGGTGAGGAACGCGATATCCACCGGTTCATTACGAGAGCTTGTCGAGATACGGGTACGCACCAGGCCACATCTTTCCGCCTTGCTCCACATCCTGGATCTGAATCAGTATGAGTTTTTAGAGGAACGAACCCCGGTTGTCCGGAAACAACCATTGATTGCCACCACAAAAGACGCGCTTTTCCGACCGGAGATCAGACGTTTCCAACAGAGAGTCATCCAACGGTATGAAAAACCAAAAAGTGCGAAGATTTTACTTTTGCTGCCCTGCTCAGCGAAAAAACCGTACTCGTTTTCTAAGTCTCATAAACTTTTCCGGGAATGTATCGCGAATCAGGTAAATCCGTTCGTGGTCCATGAACTTATTCTCACCTCACCACTGGGTCTTGTGCCACGGGAACTTGAGCTGACCTATCCTGCGAATAGCTATGATATCGCGGTCACGGGTCATTGGGATGAAGACGAAAAGAAAATGATACGCTCACTGCTGCAGGACTATCTGAAAAAAAACACCTATGATGCGACCATTCTACATATCTCCCCAGCGATGCAATCGTTCGTCTCTGATGTCTTAAAAAACCCACAGGTGACCTGTAAGGATTCACCAACATCAGCTGAATCCCTTTCTATGTTATCAAGCGTGCTGCAACAGCTTACCTCACGCTACGACCATATCAGACCACAGGTACGGATGTATGATAACATCACATCGCTTGCGTGCTATCAATTCGGTCCTTTTCTTGCGAACCTGCTGATGAAAGATGGCACCATTACTGGGAAATACCCGTATCAAAAAATAATGGATAACACCAAACAACTAGGGATGCTCACTGAAGAAAGAGGACTTATTTCGTTGACCATGGATGGTGCGAATCGGCTGCGAGAAACAGAGCAGTACTGGGTGGAAATCTCAGATGATTTTACATTGAAAGGATCTGTGTTCGCCCCAGGAGTAACAGATGCGGACGAATCCATACGGATAGGTGATGAAGTCCTTGTGAGGAAAAAGAACAGTCTTTGCGGTGTGGGTGTCGCACTCATGAATGGAAAAGAAATGACAGAATCTTCGCATGGGGAAGCAGTGAAAATCCGTCATCATATCTAGGCAGGATGTAAATCTTGTTTTGTCCCGCAATATGGGCAGGAATACACATGAATCCGGTCTTGGACCATGTCCTGTCCTTCAGACCAGATCGTGATGGTCTCCCCACAGTTCTGGCATTGAAAGATCTTATGTACTGATTTTTCTTCAGGGATTTCCTGCTGAACCTGCGAGGGTTTTGAGGAAATTGACCCAGTCATCCCGCAATCAGGACATGTTAACATGAATGATTGTTTGTTGTTCATGTTTGATTTTTTTATCGCAAAGATACCACCGCAGGAGGGGCATTTGAAATGCTGTAGTTTTCCGTCTAGGGATTTTTCAAAGGTATCAACGGTTTTGGGGACAACTGGTTTCTTTTTTTCTCGAGATACGAGGAACAGGAAGGTGAGAAGGATGAGAATTCCATACAGCGCGATGATACGCTCGAGCCATTGTTCATGATAGATGATATCCCAAAGGGAAAAGATAAAGACGAGGAAGGCGAAGAAGATGATTGCGATGAAGGGTACGGTCCGTCGGGTGATGAAGCTCATGGGGTGCGTCTCCGTAATCCGTAGAGTGCAAGGAGGATAATGATGGTTAAGACGATAAGAGAGGTCACGAGATACACCCAATTCTGCTGCAATCGATCCATGATTTCAGATGAGGAGGCTTGTTTCTTTATTGGGTTTGTTCCTTGTTGATATTCTTCTATGTTGGTGATGTCGTCACCGTCTTGGTCCTGTGAAGCATCGTTGGGATCATAAGGATTCAATCCGTATCGTTCTTCCCAGTCATCCGGCATCCCATCACTATCGGTGTCGTCTAGATGATCGGTGATCCAAAATGTTTTTTCATCGGTTGTTATTGGGTTTCCTAGTTTGTCTTTCACAGTGATGGTAAAACCATATTTTCCGGTGGTTTCATATGTTTTTTCATAGACGTATTTAGTGTCACTTGGTGGGTTGTTCATTACATGGGTTTCAACTTGGTTATCCGGGAACTGTATTGCCACCTCTACGGATCGTATCCCCGAATAATCGGTGACGATGCAGCGGATTTCTACCGGACGATTTGGTAGCTGTTTGAGAGGATTGACACCATAATAGGTAATAGTTGGTGGTGTCTGATCTGCGGTAACGACGAAATATCCAGTGATGATGGATTGGTTTTTATTTGGTGAGAGGTCTGTTGCGGTGATGGTGATGTCATATCTGCTGATTTGTATGGGGGTAAACAGGTATTCGTATCGATTGTTTTCTATGGCAGTCATGGTGGCGTTTACATAGGTTTTGTTCTGTGTTTTCATGGAGATAACAACCGTGTCGATGCCGGAGGCGTCAGTTGCTTTGACTCTTATGAGCTGCTGGTCTCCCACCTCAAGGGATGAGAGAAACTCTAGGTTGGTGAGAGCAGGTGGGTTTCGCTCTGCTGCGATGACTCGGAGGACATGGTAGAGTGGCTTTTTGTTATTCGTTATGTTTTTGTCAGGGGTTTGCGTGTTGTTAAGAATTTTAATCCCAATAGCCCACTCCCCGTTAAAATTAGCTTTTCCATAGATTGTCTTTGGCCAGGTAAGCGTTATGTTTGTTGACAGATTCTTCTTCAGGTCGAAGGTCGTGGTGTTTTTACTTTGTATGTAGAGCATTGTTTGGTTGTTTTGATTTTGTTCGCAATACAGTACGATGGTATAGTTGGTGGCGTTTCCGTCTCCTTTGTTTCTGATGAGGGCTGTTATTGCTACAGGGTTGCCCTCGTTGACTGGGGTTGGTGTGACTGAGATATTGAGCACGAAAAGATCCGGTATTCCTTCAACGGTGACCAGTTTCCATTTTATGTTGTTTCCCAGGTTTGAATCGAGATGGTACAGGATGGTAAATGAAACATTATGGATTCCTTTGGTTACGTTCTCCCAGGGGAGTTCGACGGATTTGTTTTGGTTTTTTTGAATCGTGAGATTTTTTTGGGTGGCCACGTTAAGGTTATCTATTTTGAGTGTGACGTCCACGTGTTCCACGGTGGTGTTCAACGCGATGAGGTGTGCTGTTACCGTGATATTGCTACCTTTGTAGGTAACGTTAGGTGCATCAATGCGGGTAGCAACAAGGTCTGGTTTTCCGATATAAAAACCTACAGTGAGCGGAGCGGTTTGATAGCCTGCGTCATCATATCCGATGATCCGAATGGTCCAGTCACCGATTTTTGTAAGGTTTTTTATCGTCATATTCCAATGGAGGCTATCTAGGGTGTTCAGCGGCCTGGTGAAGTTAAGGCTGCCATTGAAGAGGACTTGAGCGGTGAGGTTTGTTGCTAAAGCGGTTGTATACACTTGTACATCGAGTGTTTTGGGAGGGGGATAGAAGGTTTCAAATGAAGTGGTATACCCGGGCCACCAACCTTGGGTGGTTACCACGGTCGCATGCACGGAACCTGAGGCTATCAGAGTTGGGTTTTCTGTGGTCGGGTTGCGGGTCCCTCTGTTCTCGAGAACATCAAAATACACATGATAGAGTGAAGAAGCAGCCACTCTCCAGATAAGGGTGCCACGGGCGTTTGTACGGTTGTGGAAGTTGGTGCTTTCATTGAACCAAGTTGCATTGACGACGACATTTGTTCCATTTGGATAAAACCGTACGATGACGATGGTGGTGTTATCAAAGGTTTTGTTGTTCACATGTAATGTATTGCGAAGGAGTTGTGTAAAATTCACAGATAGGGAGATGTTGCCGACCCCAGTGACGTTGTAGATTGTTCGATAATGCCAGTTGGTATCCCACCAGGGATTCGTTGAGAGCGGTGCTTCCAGGAAGTGATTTGATGGCATCTGTTCTATAGGTGCGTTGAGTGAATCAAGTGCCAGGTGTGATTCTTGTGGGAGTGTCTCTGCCGTGCCCATCAACGGAAAAGCACTGGTAATGAGCAGGAAAATGATACCAAAAATGGTCAATTTTTTTCTGTTTGAGTTACCTTGCTGTCGCTTTGAATGTTTTACGTCAACCATGGCTCCCTCGCATCTTATCTACTATTGCTATTTATGTCGGTATATTTGTAGTTTTCCATTAAGTATTTATTATATATAATTAAAGAAATTATATTGCTTCTCATCGTGTTTGTTGTTCTTTTCATAGATGGTAATCATTGATTGGGACGAAGCAAATGTAAATCGATGTACGATCCGATGGCGACGGGGATATAAATGGAGACGTCGGGGAGGGAGATTTTTGCTAGAAGCTGCGCAAAAACCGCATCTGGAAGGAATCCTTTCCCTGAGAAATTAAGAAGTTTGGAGTAATGTAGTATCATTTCTCCATGGAAATATGTGGTGGCTCCAGGGACAAGTTCACCAGATCCAAAAGGTCCTTCTGCTACGAAGTACTTTTGGTTATTCTTAACTCCATAATACATGACGACAAGGTCTGTTGCGATGAACGGTATTTTTGTCGGGTTGAAGACTTCCAGGGTCATGTTTCCCTTCAGTCCGCCTCGTGCACGGGACAGATCGATATCCAACGAAAGCTCCAGTGGTTTATCTGGGGGGACGAATTCCTCTAGGTTTGGTATGGTGATTTCGAGGTGAGCTGAAATAGGAAGTGATTTGTTAATTCCAGCGATATACGCCCCTGCGTCTGCATTCAGGGCGATGAAGAGTTTTTTTGCGTTCAGTGCTTTTATGATGACGGAGCCGGATCCTTCGATAACAACGGTGCTTTCTGCGGGGATAGAAGCCCCAGGGATGTTGAATTGACCCACGTTGCTTCCTGTCTCCGTTGTGATATTGACCATGAAATTCTTAATGAACATGCCGAAGGGATTCTGGTTCTTCACCTCGATTTCAGTGGTGAGGTTGACCGCCTGTTTTGTGATGTTTCCGAATTCAGCACGAATCGTGATATCAGGGATCACTATCTTGTTGAGTGCTTCCTTGAGGGAGGTAAGGACGGTTACCTCGAGTGGTATTGTTTTTGTGATGATTCCAAAGATGCTGAAACCAACGACCCCCGTTACCGTTGTGCTGAGAAGACCAGAGAGGCTCCCTTTCATGACGATGCGGTCGTTCGCCGAGTAACTCTGATTCGATTGACCGGGGATAGAGCCTCCACCGATCGTCATATTTGTGACTTCTTCTCCATCGGTAGTTCTGGCGACGATTTGAAAGTCTCGGAGGATCATCTCAAATGAATTGGGATTATACAATTGGATATCATGGTGGATAATGACTTCATCGGTGTTTATCTCGATGACATCAACTCGGAGTGTTGTGTTTGGAAATGCGAGCACTTGGATGTCGATAAAGATAAGCGCAGCAGCTATGATATTGATGAGAAATAGTACTACGAGGGCTATTGCGATGATTGTCTTTTTTGTCACCATATGAATGCAGGAACTCCGTCTCTTTTATATAAAAGTGACCTTATATATTATATATAGTTTGTGAAGGAATCCATCTTGGAGGTGAACTAAGGAGATATTCGTGGCTATTTACAGAGTTATTGAATGATGAATGAGCGGTATTCGATAAGGTTGGCATACCGTGGGAAACGGGAAAGAATCTCTTTGAGTCGTTCAGGGAGTCGCACTAATACAGGATCTGAATGTGACAGGGAGATTTTCAGAGTAGGAACCCAGGTCTGCTGAGCCTTGGTCGTATTCGGTGGGATCTCTGGGAGGAGGAGACAGGAACAGTGAACCGCATCGACATAAAGGGAATTGTGGGCAACTGCAGAGGTAGTATTCTTGTATATCCCATCTGCGGTATTTGGATTATTGAGACAGCGGGGGTAGTTCGATGAGGAGACCGCGACGCGGATCTGATGACCCGTATTCCAGACATAAGAGGTACTCCAGAGGTCGATCTCCACTGGGTAGATAGTGCCTGGTTCCATCAGCTCCCAATGGTCAAAGCCGTTTCGATTCCGCATCCGAAGGATCCCATCAGTGATCAACATCGAGCGCCCATCAGGGTACACATCGGTGAGTTTGACGGTAAAATCAGTGTCAGGACATTCAGAGGAGACAAACAACCGTGCGATAATCGGACCTGTCGCTTCATAAGGGGTGTCAAGCACGGGGCTAGTGAAGATCAGCACATCAGATCGGTTTTCCACAGACCGCTGATCAAACGGACCAGCAGGGATGTTGAGATTCCCTCCGCCGACCGTTGGAACCGGGTTTGCAGGATCATAGAAGTAGCTGAATTGTTGGTCCTGCGCTGGAAGAGTGGTTTGGAGACTGCCATCCGCCTGCAGGTACCATGCTCGTTCAACAGATAGGACCGGCCAGTCATCAGCGTACCGCCATTCATTGCCAGACGCATTGGGGTCGGTGACATCACCCATCACATAATAGGTGACCGCCGGCCAGGTGTCATAATCAGTGGGACCATTCATGGTGTACTCATTGATCATTTGCCAGAACAAAGCTTGAGAGAAATTATCCAGGGAGTTTTCAGGATAGGTCAGTTCCCCTTGTTTGGTGGTTCCAGCGCCCCCATGGGTCCAGGGGCCGATGATCAACTTGGATTTCCCTTGTGCCCCAGGTCCGCCCTGATGCTGATATCCGAGGAATCCATCGATGGTCCCCTGGGTGAAAATATCGTACCATCCACCAATATGGATTGCAGGTACATTGACCTGGTCCCATTTATCCTGTAAAGAGACATTCGTCCAATAATCCATCGAATAGTTCTCATGCGCCCAGAGCTCAGGCAGGATATACGTGCTCCCCTGGCCTTTTAACCATTCTTCGATAAGGTTTTTTCGAAACTCCCCCCCAGGATATATCGCATGGGTGTACATATCAGGGGTGGCGACTTGGATGTATTGGCAGGCAAGCTGCGGTGGATTTGCTCCTGCGGTCATGTATTGGGTGATTCCAAGCGCGGACCCGCCAAAGGTCGCAACCTTCCCATTCGACCAGGGTTGCTGTGTAACCCAGGCAAGGGTATCAGGGCCATCGGTATGGTCGCTTCTAAACACGGTATCGATCCCTTCTGATGCAAATCTGCCTCGCATATCTTGGACCACGGTCGGCCAACCATTCTGAGCCCAGTTCATCCCAATAAACACCAGAGCATCCTTGTTATAGGGTGTTCTGATGAGAATCGCGCCATGCTGCTGGCTTGGTTGTTTGACATAGACATCAGTCGCAAGCTGTACTCCATCCCGCATGGGTACCATAGAGTGCTGTGGAGTAACACAACCGGATAACGATAATACAACAAGAAGGACTCCGAGGATTCCCCCACATATCACTTTTTTATTCTTCATATAACTCATCCCGCAACCATCATTATATCAGGGATATTATATATATCGTTTCCTCTGTTGACTCCAATTCTCTATTTTCCATTTTGACATTTTCACAGGTCAACTATATATATCAAAAAGGACAGAACCCACCATGCGTTCCACTCTGAGAAGAGCTGGAAGAGAGGTGAAGAAAATGAAACAATATACCTATAAACACTATGGAGGGAATGGGGAATACAAACATGGGTATCGGAAGACTGGGAAGAAAAAGACCGAACCCTATTACAAACAAACCACACTTCCGTGGAAAAACTCTCAGAAATCGATCCGTTCCACTTAACATTCGAGGATTCCTTTTATCATATCGCTGCGGTCGTGCAATCCCAACTACCACACCTTCCCCTTATTTTTTTTTATCCACAGCAGACTATAAGAAAGAAGACGGCATACCGTGGTACGCTGCGGATGCATAAGACAAAAACAGAGCTTCTTGAACTCATTGCTGACATCAAGCCAAAAAAAGAATTTGAAAAAGAGATAAACAAACAGTATAAATTCTTTGATGAACTGATTGACAAGGACACTATCACATTTTTACTGGTGGATCAGCTGGGGAGAAACACACAAAGCGTCACTAAAATCGCTGATCTTACCGCGAACGGGGATTATACTGTTGTGGGGAAAATCCAAAACATCTCTGACTCAAAGTCGTTTAAAAGGAAAAATGGCTCCCCGGGAAAGGTCGTCAATCTAGAGATTACGGATGACTCAGGATCCTGCCGCCTCGTCCTATGGAACGGGGATATCGATAAAATAAAAAACAAGGAGATCCAGCCAGGGACCGGGATTAAGATTATCAACGGATATACCAAGACAGGGTATACCGGTGGTATGGAGATTCACCTTGGTCGTTGGGGGCTTCTTGAGGTGGAACCCACTGATGTTTCACCACCATCGCAACCATCGACGAGCCATTCTGAGGAAATCACAGGTGTCCTGCTGCTGAAAGAACCCACCAAAGCATTCTTCAGGGATGATGGTGAGTTTGGTTTTGTTACGACGATCACGATGAAAGAACAGAACATAAAAAAACAACTGATTCTCTGGGATCGGAACGTGAAGGATATCCAAACCTACCACATCGGGGATACCATCACAGTGAAGAATATCACACAAAAATGGTGCAACGGGAAAACAGAGTTCCATGTCACACAGAATGATTCCGTTGAGAGACGAAAATAAACCCGCTTTTCTTGGGTCGTTACTCTAATATAAACCTTTATTGTTATCAGACATCAAGGAGGATGGTATATCATGCGGCCACATTATCAACAGCCTCGTGACAAACAATATTTTCATACAAAACCAAAAATCGATAAAAGAGACATGGCTGCGCTAAAGAAAAAAACATTGCTAATCCAGCGGAAAAAAAATCGTATTTGCTCTGAGGAGCGTTTCATCAGAGGTTAACATCCGCCTTGGATATACTTCTTTTGTTGGTCAAACGCGAGCTGTGCTTTTTGCAGTTCACGTCCGAGGTACAGGTAATGTTCAGGGCGTAGCGGTGGAGCATGGGAAGCAATAGTATCTGAGAGGGCATCAGCTTTGGTCCCGGTAAATACCTTCTGGAGAATCCCTGAGACAATCCGTTTATCCTTATAGACATTTGAGTAGTATTCTACGCGGATGGTTTTGCTATCGACATCGATGACGAAAAAACCCTGGGAGTCAAGGATGACGTCTTTCTCTGCTGTTTTTTTTGCTTTGATCAAAGGTATTTCTCTATCTTTCATTGAGGATCTCTCCTGCTAACGCAAGGTTTTTTAATTTTTGGAACGCGATATCACGTGGGAGGAGCCGCTGTCCACAATCAGGTGCGATGTGAACAACGTTCTCATCAAAGATGGTGATTGCTTTTTTGACATGAGCAACGATTTCTTCAACGGATTCAACCCTGGTATCATCAGACTGGACAGCGCCAATGCACATCTGTTTCTTGCAGGGGTATTCGACAAACACATCGAACAGATGTGGTGATGCTTTAAACTCGTGAGAAAGGATATCAACCGGCATATCAACGAGTCGAGGAATAATGGAAGACACATCACCGCAGACGTGCAAGCGTGTAGGACGAGACAAGCCTTTTGTTATTGTTTGTAGAAGCTCAAAGGCATACTCCGGGAGCTCATTGGAAAAAACTGGTTCATCAATGCTGATGAAATCAACATGTTTTACGAGAAGTTCTGCTTCCTTATGAAGGACTTGTGCAAAATCAAAGGCAAGTGTTCTTTCATCATGATAGAAGGAATCGACAGAGGATTTCGCAAGAGTAAAAGGGCCGGTGAGTACTCCAATGAGCCCTGCATGTCGAGGCAGGAGTCGTTTCGCGGTGATCTGATCAGCTACGGTGATAGGGTCTTTATATCTCACCGGTCCGATGATCTCGGTTCGTTCCCTGATCCGGCATCCTTTCATTTTTCTGGTGAATAACTGGATGAAGGGATCCCGGGTTTGTCCATCAGAGACATAGGTGATGCCTGCGGTGGTCATATCATGGACTGCTTGTTCTATGTAGGGTGTCCAGGAGGATGGTTGTTCAGTAAAATAATCGTTCATGAGCTCCTGGGTGTTGATGGCGACTGGATAGGACCCGATGACGCTGGTCTGTATCTTCTGCTTCATTTCAGCAGTTTCCTCCGAGGATGTGATGCGACAGGGCTGATTCCAAAATAATTCTCAGTGTACTCAGAGATGAGGATGTCCTGCCACGCGATGAGCGGAACAATCAACTCAGTGTTTTCTATTGGGCCAAAGAGTGCATAATCCCCTCCGAAGAGAGGGATGGTAGTATTCGAGCTGACGTCGACTGTTTTTTTTGCAAAGGGGAAATCGTTTAACCATCGTGATTTCTCAACAACGTTATGGATCGCACATCCCGTTGGTAGACCATATTCTTCCTTGATCACGGGAATAGCAGCAATCGCAGCCCCACTGTTCTCACCCGGGGCAAGTGCAGCGGTATCGATCAAGAGTTTGGTAATACCAATGGTCTGGGCGGTTTTTAATAAACCATTTTCTATGAGATGTGCCCCGTTCTCCAACACCTCGATTTTCCCATCAGGGGATTTATCTTTCGGGTTGAACGCGACAAGAATCGCTGCTTCTGGTGTATATTTCTGTAATGTTTCGTATTCTTCGGTTGTCATCCCGATGTGCAGAGAATTATAAATGGTCCTGGGCAGCAGTTTTCTACTCGAAAGTTCTTCCAGGGTTTGTATCTTCAGCGATGGTTCGATGATGTCAAGGGAGAATGGTTGTTTCTTAGGGATTATCTTTTCTATGAATGAGAGGATCGGTTCGATATACTCGACTTTTCTGATGAAGAAATCAGGGACGACGGGGACCCCTGTCTGTTTGCTGCGCTCATAAAAAATCTGTATGTGTCGTTTCGCATCCTCAAAATCAGGTTCGCCTTTGAAGAACAATCCACCGAACAAGACCGTCGGGTACATTCCTGGTTGTCCTCCGATGCAGACTCCGGAGATGTCGAATACCTTCTGCTCTTTTGTAAACGAAAACATTTACTCACCTCTTTTTTTTACTTTCCCTAAATAATCGATAAGAATCCTTGAATGTAACGCTCGATTGTCCGTGAGGGTGACAGTGGTCTGTGGTTTTATTCGTATTGCGATGAATGGTTCTCCGAAAGACGGTGGTGCCTTATGGATGTATTCAGCGATGATTCCGTCGATTTTTTCTTTTTGTGTTTCCCCCATTAAATCGACTATGGTAAGCTGTGCTTGAAATCTCTTGATTGCTTCTATGTTGAGGTTTTCGATATAGGGGATTGCTCCAGGTGCATTGATAATTCGATGGTTGTGGTCTATCCCGTTTTTATGTAAGGCTACTAAGGATGAACCTGAGCGATGCCCCCTGATGTCATCGCCACAGAGGATAAGGAAACGGATCCAGGGGTTTGAGATGGTGTTTGCGATGATTTTTTCGATGCCGATGTTCTCTGTTTTCAATGGTCCGTAGATTGCCACACTCTCAGGAGGGGTGTACTGGATATTGAGAAGCACGACAGCAATGCATCCTTGTGGTGCACAGATGGTGAATTCACCGCCCCAGGGGTAGAAACCTTCGGTCATGAAGAGCTTGCCTCAGTTCGATAACGTAACCCTGTTTGTTGATTTTAAGCTGTCGGAGTGATTCGATAGACGTCCAAGTCCTCTCCGTCGTATCGGTGAGAGGCGATGATGGTTGCTGAGAATCGCTCGTTTTTCATATATTTTTCGAGCAGGGAGCGGTTCGACAAGGAGCTAAAGATAAAATAGGCAGCACCTTCGGGTCGAAGATACATACGGAGACCATGCAGGAATCTCTTGGTCAGTCGTAGACCAGTTGGTCCCCCGTCTGTTGCGATGTTGAACCATCCATCGGTTCTTTCGTTTTTTTTCGTAGGGAGATATGGTGGATTGAAAAAAATCAGGTCGAACCGTTCATGGTTTTTCACTACAGAAAAGAGGTCCCCTTGTCGTATTTCTATTTTTCCTTTGAGGACAGTCCGATTTCGTTCGATATTCTGTCTGGTGAGTTGCACCGCAAAGGGGTTGATATCTGTACAAAGGACGTCCGCTCCATGATATGCATATGCTAATGCGAGAAGACCACACCCCGTGCCTATCTCGAGTATCGAGTCCTCTGGATGAACCATGATGGACTCAAGCAACAGGAAAGAATCCTCTGCAGGCTCGTAGACCTCAGGGTGCAGGGCAATGGCTAAATCATGGTAATGGAACATCTGAGGATATTCGGATGGTGTTTTTTTCAAGGAGTTCATAGGATATATCATGAACAGAAAGGATGGGTATTAATATACTCATGGACGGAAATAAAAATCTGAAAAAAAAAAGTAATGATCTTAGTTTTTTAGAGAAAACTGATGTGTGGTCCTTTTCAAACCCATTGCGTGCAATTGACGTACGGTGAAAGGTTTGAATGGAACGAGAAGAAAGAATAGCAATGTCGTTATGATAAAAAGAGATCCTACGATGGTTGCAGTTCCTTCGTGAAAAAAAGCACCATATCGAGATTCTTGTATGGTGGTCACATATCCGAGGTTGCCGTTCCGAAAGGATTCAGAATCAAGTATATGAAACGATGTCACCGGTATCCCTTCCATGGTGTAGAGAAGGGAGTGTGTTGCTTCATGGATGAACACGGCAACTGGGAAGAATATCGCGATTATCATGATGCATACGATGATGAGTTTGAAGCAACCCTTGAGGGACTTCATATCCCTTTGGTTCTTTTCATGATTAATATATTTTTCTTAATATAAATGAATACATTTGTGTACCAATGAAGAGGATGGTGTGTCCTATCACTAGACATCAAACAGTTGAAGAGAACATATTCCAACCAAACGGTTTTATACCAAAAAATGTTTACTTTTTCATACTCAAATGGATGGGATCACGATGGGTACACTGTACTCATCCACCGATACAACTCAATCTACATCAGAGTCAGGACTAAATATAGAGAGGAAGCAATCCAGGAGGAAGAAGATGAAAAAAGAAGACCCTGAAATCATACAGACATTACGACAAGAGGAACGAATGGGAAAACTGCATGCGCATACCCCTGGAAAACATACGATCATCATCCCAAAGGAGCTCGAAGAAGAGCCACTCGATTCGATATTTACGATTTTACGACATCGCAAAGAGGAGGACATCAAGACCATTGATCTTGGCGATCCGATCCAAAAATACCGGATCATTTTTGATAACTCCGCGGTCGCCATCATGCTGACCGATGAGAACGAACGAATCGTCCATTGGAACAACTACACTGAACAACTCCTTGGCCTGACTAGAGAAGAACTCATGATGAGACCAGTCAAATGTCTCTACCCGCCTGAGGAATGGAAGAAGATACGCTCAGAAAACATCAGACAGAAAGGCATCCAGCACCACATGGAAACAAAAATGATTCGAAAAGAAGGCACACTTATCGATGTTGATATCTCTCTGAGTGTCCTGAAGGACCATATCGGCAATGTCATCGGTTCGATTGGAATAATAAAAGATAACTCACAAAACAAACAGATGGAACAATCGTTACGGGCTTCAGAAGAAAAATTCATACAACTCTATGAGAAAGCACCAGTTCCCTACCATACGTTAGCACCGGATGGAACGATTACCGATGTCAACGAAAAATGGTGCAATCTGTTCGGTTGCATAAAAGAAGAAGTGATTGGAAACCCCATCTTTGATTACATCCACGGGGATGAACAAGAGACAGCAAAAGCTTCCTTCAAAGAAAAAATTAAAAGCAAGAAATCCTACACCGGTGGTCATGAAAGGACTTATATCATAAAAAACGGGGAACCACGCGTGTTCGTCATCCATGATTTCTTCAGTTTTAATGAGACCGGCGGCATACTCTCTGTGTATTCTACCATGGAGGATGTCACAGGACGCAAGAAAATCGAAGAAGAATTCCACAAAGCCCACTATTGGTTAGATAAGAAAGTCCAAGAACGCACCGGTGACCTCTCAAAAGAAAACCAGGTATTGAAAAAGAGGAGCAACGAATATAAACGCACCATCGGAGAGCTGCATGTCCAGCTGGAGAAAATTCAGAAATCACAGAAGAAGGTTGAACAGCAGAACGCCCGGTTAAAAAAACTGGATCATATCAAATCCAATTTCCTGAATGTCACCTCCCATGAGCTGCGTACATCGATGGCGACCATCAGAGGATACGTCGAGGTTTTTCTTATGAAAAGTCTTGGTCCTATCACAGAGGAACAACGACGAGGACTCGATGTCATCTTGACAAACACCGACCGATTAGATCAACTGATCCAGGACACAGTCGATGTCTCCCATCTTGAGTCCGGTACGATGAAATTCATCCCGGAGAAAACAGATATAAGTCGATTGATCCAAACCGCGACAGGGACAATACAGCCCATGGCGGATGTCAAGCAGATAACAATCATGAAAGAAATCGATGAAAATCTCCCCGAAATGATCATCGATCAGGAACGCATCAAACAAGTGTTGGTCAATCTCCTGCGGAATGCCGTAAACGTATCACCAGAAGGGTCGAGAATCTCAGTGAAAGTCAATAAAGAGTCTGAAGAGGTCGTTTTTGAGGTACGGGATCTCGGTCAAGGGATACCAAAGAACAAACAGAAGAAGATTTTCGATATCGTGTACCAGATTGATTCAGGAATTGAAAATCTCGGATTTACGATCGCACAAGGTGTTGTGCTCTCCCATGGCGGGAATATCTGGGTTGATAGCGAGCAGGGAAAAGGCAGCATCTTCCGGTTCACCTTACCGATTGCCCCACTATATGATCAAGAGGGAAAAAATCAAAAAAGTTGTTATCTTTAGACTTAAGTACCATCTGTGTGTAAGAGTCGACAAAATCTATGAAGAATGATATGAAAAAAAATTCTGATGCAGAGCATCTTTTTGAATATCGACACATCGAACAAAAAAAACTCATGATTTCGCTTTCAATCACTCTTGTAGCCATGGTATTGGAACTCGTGGGAGGGTTTCTGACCAACAGTATGGCGTTGCTCAGCGATGCGGGTCATATGTTCACCCATGTGTTTGCCTTGATTATCGGGCTTACTGCGATTCTCATTGCACGAAAACCCCCCTGTCATCATCAAACGTTCGGATTGTATCGTGCCGAGGTTCTTGCTGCGTTTGTCAATGGATTATTCCTGCTTGTCGTCGTCGGAATCATTGTTTATGAGGCAATCCAACGACTCCTTCATCCTATTGAAATCCTCGGTAATGAGATGCTCCTTATCGCATTCATCGGTCTGGTCGTAAACATCCTAAGCATTCTTATTCTCAGAGGCGCCCATCAGAAAGATTTGAACATAAAAGGCGTGTTTTACCATATGTTCGCTGATGCGATATCCTCGGTCGGAATCGTGATTGCCGCTCTCATTATCATGTACACAAACTGGATTTTCATCGACCCGATCGTCAGTATTGGGATTTCCATTATCATCGTATTCTGGGCATGGGGGGTCCTAAAAGATTCCACAAGAATTCTTCTGGAAACAGCACCAAAGGGTTTGAATATCGATATGATCTCTGAGGATCTGAAAAAGAATTTCCCGGAGATACGAGATCTCCACAATGTTCATCTCTGGTCGATCACCCCGGAGATGCTTGTGTTTTCCGCTCATATGCAGTTTGATCCGACTAACGTCCAGGGGACACAAGAGGCGAGCATCTCAAAAATAAATGATTATCTCTTGAAGAAATATCACATCATTGAATGTACGCTTCAGATCTGCACGGATGAGGGTTCGAACGTCTGTAATATTGCTTAATCAGTACCATTGTTTATAGCTAGAACATAAAGCTTTTTGCTTGTAGATCAGCTATTTTTATAACCACATCATTCCCATCCATCTTCATGTCCAGATAGCTTGGCCAACATCCCCCAGCAGTATTTTCAGAACCAATACTGGTGATAGCAAATTGTTTCCCACAATTCAGACATTGCATCTCAACTCCGACTTGTTTGTAGCCTTTTTTTGCTTCATAGCAGACGTCACAGGCATCAAACGCGACATGGACAGCCCCTTGCGCATCTTTAACCGCGAAATATCGAACAGTGACTCCGTTAGAATCATAGGAATAAAATGTTGCAGTCGTGCTGATATCGGAGAGTGGGATGCGAACTTCTGTTTCATTTTGCTGTGGTGGGTTATTGTTATTATTATTTGTGTTTTTGTTGTTCGTTGTACTTGTGCACCCCCCTAAGTATATCATTACACTCAATAATAATATTCCTAGAACAACAAGTTTTTTCTTCATCTTTTTTTCACCTCTTGTCTGTTTCATTTATTTCTGATTTGCATGTTGAATCAGAACATATTTTTCCATCGATGACTGTGATAATTCGCTGTCCAAGTTTAGCTATCTCGGGGTTGTGGGTCACAAGAATAATCGTGTGACCCTCGGCATGGAGTTGTTTGATAAGGTCTAAAACGATGTCCCCATTTTTCTGATCTAGGTTGCCAGTTGGTTCATCGGCTAGGAGTATTTTTGGTTCATTGATGAGTGCTCGAGCGATACAGACCCGTTGCTGTTCACCACCAGAGAGATGTGAAGGGATGTGGTCCAATCGATGTCCCAATTCTACTTTTTTGAGGGTTTCGGTTGCTTTTCCTTCGTCGATGACGCCATGATAATATTGTGCTAACATTACGTTCTCAAGAGCTGTCAGATATGGTACAAGATGGTATTGTTGGAATATCAGCCCGATGTTTTCTCGGCGGAAACGGGTCAGTTGTGTTTGGTTCAACTTGGTTGTTTCTGTGCCATTGATGAATACCGAGCCAGCGGTTGCTGAATCTAAACATCCGATGATGTTTAATAGAGTGGTTTTCCCTGAACCCGATGGTCCCATAATCGATGTCCAGGCTCCTTTATGGATGATCAGATTGAGGTTTTCTAGCACATGCGTGCTTGGATCATAATATTTTTTTATCGCCTGAAGTTTTATGATTTCCTCGTTCATTGCTTCACTCACCTCGCAGGACAATAGCTGGTTCTACACGCACCGCGCGTCGGACTGGCAGGATACTGGCTAGTAAGGCGACCCCGACAGATATCCCGATTACTATAGGGATGACTTCTAATCGGGGTGTTATGGAAAGTGAAAAGACACTGATGCCGATAAATTGTGCAAGAATTAATCCCACAAGATATCCAATGATGCCTCCGATGATTCCTATGATGGTGGCTTCGGTGAGGAATAATGCGATGATTTTTTTGTTTTCTGCCCCAACGCTCTTCATCAATCCGATTTCTTTTTGTCGTTCGATGACTGAGGTGATCATGGTCGTCATGACTCCGAGTGCTGATGCGATTAACGCAACGATGGTGACGAGGAACATCATGTTTTGGATTTTCCCAAGGATATCCATTTCAGCATGGACGAGTTGTTTTACCGATCGTCCTTCGACGTAGGGGATGAGTTCTTTGATTTCTTCAGCAAAGGTCTCGACGGGGCAAGCGTTACAGAGTGCGGAGACTTGTATGGTATGGAGTTTCCCAGGTCGTCCTGTTATTTGTTGGGCAACCTGAAGGTTGACGAAAATTTGGTTATCCTCGTATCCATCGGTCATTACGATACCGACCACTGTCAGATTATACATTGATGTATTTTCTATCGAGCCGTACTGCTGGTTGTATGTTATCGTGAAAGAGTCATTAACGCTAAGGTTCAATTTCTCAGCGACTGTTGCACCTATCATGCAACTGGTGGTATCGTTCTCATCTTTGATCCAATCTCCCATGATATGCCACCAGGGGCTGATGATTTGGACTCCGGTTGTAAATGTAAGGGGGTCCTGTGGGGCGTATGGTGATTGAATCTGAATTGTTCTGTTAAAATAGGTTCCCACCAGAACTATCCGTTGTTCTACTTGTTCCGAACGAGCGGTAACGACTTGGTAGAGGAAGGGGGCGAAACCCATCACGTTGTTTCTCCAGTAAATCGATTTGATTTTCCATATATCACTTTCGTTGATGTAGCGTTGTTCGGTGACAGAACCGAATTCGACGCCAGGGAATCCGACCTCTATGGTGTCTGAATGGGGGACAATGAGAAGGTTTGCACCGTATTTTCTGAACTCTAAGCTTACTTTTTCGCTGACGTCGAAAGAAACCGTGAGCAGTGCGGTTGCGACTGATGATCCGATAAGGACGGAGATGATTGCGATGGCGATTCTTGATTTTCGTTTCAGAATTGATTTTCCAAGGATGCGGAGGAACATATTGTTTCAACAACCTAGCTTAACAATCGTTAAGTACTTATATGGAAAGATGATATATATAATGATTGTGGCGATTATGACCATAAAAATCGATTGTGAAGAATCAGTCTGGTATCTTCTCCCACTCATCAGAAAGGAATTCGCTAAAAGTTTAATTAAAGACCATGGCTTAACCCAACGAAAAGCAGCAGAAAAACTCGGCATTACAGAATCTGCTGTCTCACAATATGTCTCAAAAAAACGAGGGGATTTTAAAGTAAACGATGTCGCGATCAGACGAGAAATCAAAGAATCAACGAAACGGATCATGAACGGTGACATCCAGGTAATGAAAACAGAAACATGCAGAATATGCCATCTTCTCAGAGCACATGGCGTTGGGATAAACCAACATACTAAAGCATAAAGGCAAGAACCCCAATAGATGCTACCGATTCCTTCCCGGTATCATCATAGGCTTTAATCGTAATTGTCTTTTTCCCAAAACTAAGCTTATGCCAGGTCCACTGATATGGTTCCTGGGTAACGGTCGACATGAGCTTGTTATTGATATAAAATTCTACTTTTTCAATGTTTGAATCATCATGAACCGATGCGATAATAGTTGTTTTTCCAACGACAACAGTCTTTCCCGTCATGGTTTTACGAACAGGGGTTCCAAAACGATGGAAGTATTTCACCGATGGGTTTTGGATTCCGACCTCCGGTGGAAGATTTCCTCCTTGCACGACTCGAGCAGCACTCACCGCATCGACATAATGTGCCTGGAACGAGTTTTTATCAGGAGGTTGGGAAAACCCGGTCTGCGCCTCCGTACTAAACATCACTGAGAAGAGCATTAGGTTTTCAGGATCAAAATCTGAGGCACTCAATGTTTTATTCAAAGAAAGATGGTCCTCTGCAGGTACCTGTATCTCTTCATTAACTAAAAAATCAAGGAAGGAAAAATGCATCGGGGTTCCTGCCTGCCATTTCGTGGAAATCAATTCAGTGATATACACACGTAATCGTCCCTGATACTGTGAGGTTTCATGATTTTCTATTCGAACGTTAACGGAGATACTATTTGTCTGATTGTTCCATCGGGCAGTCGTGCGTATGAAGATATCAGGGGTGGTTCGTTCAGCAGCGGTGGTGATATTTTTTTCAAAATCAGATTTTTGGATGCTGCTGCCGACAAGGGTCGAATATCCTCCATCGATATAGACCGTTGGATACCCCCAGATGTTGTAGTCGTTGATTCGTGCTAATGCTTTTGGATTATCCTGCGGCAGGCTGACATAGTAGAATGGATAATCCCCTGAGTTGTATATCTCATTGAGGATGATTGATATCTTAGGACATTCTGAGCAGACAATTTTGGTTCCAAGTTCAATGAACACAAAACGTGAGTAATTCTGGATGTTGTCTCCGTTACCATCATTGGTATGGTTGTCATCTGAAGGAGGGAGCGGTGTATTCTTGACCATGATGGTATAATAGGAGCTCCCATCAATTGAAGGATCACCAATCGGACCGTTTCCCGCAGCATCATCCACTATTATGTAATAATACCAACTTTCATTTGTATCTGGGGGAAGTGGAAGGGTTGCCGATTCGGATAGGATAGATTTGGAACTCCAGGCGAGGGCTGTCGCTGGTCTATAATACAGCTTTGCTGAAGTCACCGCAACATTATCAGAAAAGATTGTCGTTATTGTTATGGTGGTTCCTGCATCACCCATCAGATCACCGGGGACAGAAGTAATCGTAGGAGCAAGAATGTCATTCAGATCCTGGTTTTCTTGATTATTATTCTTTGGGGAGGTCTGTCCTGTAAGTAATACAGCATACCCGGAGGAAATCAGGATGATAGAAAGAGCAAACAGTATCACGGCTTTTATGGGAGGAGTCATACCACTACTACTATGGGTTGATGCGCTATATAAATTTAACGATTGTTAAGTTTTTATCAGTTATACAAAAAAACCTTAGTATATTGACATAACAATATCTATGTTTACGAAAAAATCTATTTTTATTCCTGTTACGTCTTCATATATTGCCCAAGGTTTCCCGCAAAGGTCGCCATAAACGGATACAACCCAAGACTCAGACTCCGCATCGTCCGATACCCCATAGAAGGAAGGGAACTGAACGACCGGGTGATGCTCCGGAATCCATCCTCCAGTTCTGTTTTTGTCATATTTTTTGGTGCGAACACAACATTTTTCCGATTGTATTTTGACCAATCTTTTGTCAGAATCCGTTTTTCTTTTTCCAACCGGGCGAACAACGGGGTCCCCGGGTATGGAGTAAGAAGTGCAAAATTCACTGCATCAATTCCAAGTCTCCCAATATGGGTTTGCATCATTTGAAAAATATCAGGTGTGTCTTCATCAAAACCAAGGACAAAAGTCCCAAACACAGCCATTCTGTATTTATGGATTTTCTTGACAGCACGTGCGTAATCATCAACGATGTTTGATTGTTTATGTGCACCGTTGAGTGATTCTTGGGAAAACGTCTCAAATCCGCTGATCCACTCGATGCATCCTGCTTCATGAGACAGACGTAGCAATTCTTCATCTTCACCTAGCACATCAACGTTCCCCCCGCAAATAAATCTCTTTTTCAACGGTCGCATGCGACGAAACAGCTCTTTTGTATAGACCAAATCGATGGTTAAGGAAAAATCTGTGAAGAAAAATATTTTCTGCTGAAGGGATGCGATTTCCTGGATGACATCATCAAGAGATCTGGTACGAAACACAGATCCATCCCGAATGTTCGCATCCTGACAAAAATCACATTTATGAGGACAACCTCGTGTCGCCTCAATGGAATTTGTCAGTTGAAGACCTTTGAGTTTTATCAAATGTGTTGATGGCAAGATTAGTGTATCACGGGTATCAGTAGATGTGTAAACGGGTTGGAGAGTACCATCTTCCAGGTCTTGTACAACTACGGGCCATAGAGTCACTGCATCACCGACAATGACACTATCCGCATGCTGGGCAGCTTCATCGGGTAACGCAGAAGGATGATATCCGCTTAAGACGACACGTTTCCCTTTTTTCCGAAAAGCGTCAGCAACCTCATACGCCCTGGGGGCAAGCGCAGTCTTGAAATTGATATGCACAACATCATACTTCGCCTCAAAATCAATCGATGTCTTTCCTTCCTGGATAGCGACCGTATGATGTGAGGAGGTAACTGCAGCTAACTGCCGTGCGGTAATCACGGTGGGAACAAAAGAGAACGAATAGAGAAACGATCGATCAAATGAGGAAAAAACCGTACTAAGACTCATTTCATCGGTGATAAGAATCCGCATGTCGAATCAAAAAAAGACTAGGGACATTTAAAGGTTCGTGTAGGAAAAAGTCTAATAAAAGAATCTAAGGTTTAATGAGAACGACGCAAGGGGGGAGTCGCAGGTTCCTCCCAGTTTGCGTTGCCATCACCTCTGAAAAAACATCTATTGGTACCGGATACTCTTTCTTTTGTTTTTCAGAAAATCCTCCGGGAACATAAGGGTCGTTTACATACACCATTTTTTCATCGATACCACTGACCACGATCCAGTGGAAGACATTCTCGCCTAGGATAGGGAACAGATTGATAAAGACAATTGGAGGGATATTTTTATGGAGTGCATCATTAATGACATTGATGTTTTCATATCCATATTGAATTGATATGTGCAGACGAAGAGCTTTATGGGACACCATGCGTTCGATGAGTGTAGCAAGCTCAGGATATTTTGGATAACCATCTGAGAACCGCGTCTTTTGATAAATCTCAGTCGTATAAC
>WSSedL1B2DRAFT_1000040_pt1 | contig 23804 bp, 19 predicted proteins | sample WetSurSiteL1Bulk_FD_9470 | JGI IMG/M metagenome (IMG submission 9470)
ACGGTAACTGCGCGGCTACCGCGATGTCCCCGGTTCGAATCCGGGAGGCGGGACATTTGTTCAATTATCGAGCCCAGGTAGTGTAGTGGCCCATCATGTTTGCCTGTCACGCAAACGACTCGGATTCGAATTCCGACCTGGGCGTGACTCAATTTTTCAATTTTTTTCCTTGTGAGCGGCTGTCTTATCATATTATCAGCGTTATTCAACAAGATATCCACGTGCCTCCAGATACTTCTGCAACTGTTCTTCCCTGTCGGCACCTTCTGATGATAATTCCCGTTCTGCTGTCTCCCACACACTCCTCAAAATGGGATCATCAGAATGGAGTGAAAGCGTCCCTGTCACGGTTCCTAAAAGGTTCTTTTGGGAATCAAAAATATGCATTACTATACACCGGTAGAATTTACACTGGCAGGGACTCGTTTTATGGATTGAGCACCGGATACGATCCCCATCGGGCCGGAGAAAGCGGCATGCAGAAGGGTGAGCATCGGAAAAAGAGTGGTCCAGAAAAATATCCCGCTTGTCATCATCGACCCGGGCGATGAATGGTGTGCCGGTTGAAACAGATTCGCAGGCAAATTCAAAAGGACCTATCTGGTGTTCGATCACGATATAGTCGCCCAGATACATACAGCACGTTCCACACTGCCGGCAGGTAAACACCATCAGGAATCCACAATACGTTTACTTTTTTTATATGAAATATCTGGCATATAGGTCCGGGTTTTATCAGGACCCTGACAGCATCATAATAACCCACCTCTATTTAAATAGGAAATAAGTATGAACATATCTTTTTCTTTTGAGAACTACCATTTTAACGATAGTATGAGGCAAGGTGGGTTTCATGAGCGATCCAGAACTACGAAGTGACGAGACTATTCTCCTGCGGACTCCGGGCGTCTTTGTCAAATCGATCGCGTTTGAAGGGTATCTCACCAACAAACGGATCATACTGATTGACCGGGTAAAAAATCTCCTGCCGCAAAAAGAGATCCCGCTTGTTACGATAAAAGATATCGAAGTGGGTGAAAACGCGATACGCGATCAGATAATAACATTGTCCATACTGGCAAAAAACGGTGAAACACGACAGATGATCCTCACGTTCTCGCGCCAGACGGGAGGAAACCGTATCAGGGAGCGCAACGAATGGGTGAGACTTCTCAAAGAGAATACCTCTTCATCCATTGACCAGGTTATCCGAAAAATGATGCCCGGAACCGCTCCTGTTGTTAAAAAAGCGGAACCTGCGGTGCCGCCAAGGCTTGAAGTAGTCAGCCCTCCAGTGTCAAAGAATGTTCCGCCTGCAGTAAAACCCCCCGTAAAAAAAGTAGTGGAATCTGTCCCTACGGTTAAAAAGATTATCGAATCCCCACCTGATTCAACCCGGCCATTGGTTTCAAAGGAAGTATCTTCTGCTCCGGCACCCAGTTTCGGAACCTATTGCTCACGGTGTGGAAACCGCGTGCCCGAAGGTTCGGGATTCTGCAATCGCTGTGGATCCCAGATACTTGTTCCGCAAAGCAGTGCCGGAACTCCAACCCCGACAGCACCTGGTTCCCTGCCAGTGGATTCTGTAACCATGACTGGCAGGATTAGACCAGTCGGTACTGATATCCAGACCACAACCCGTATTGAATATCCGACAGTTACTGAACCCCCGTATCTTCCTGCTGAAGTTCCCGAAGAACCCAGTATACCACATGAACCAGAGATTGTAGTCCCACAAGAGGAAACAAGGTGGCTCACATCTGAAGGTAGTATTTCCGATTCCTATGAGAAACCTGGCCAGGCAACGACAGGTAGCAGCCCGTCCCAATCCAAATCAGGGGCACCTGCGGGTAAACCACCGTCACCTCAGAAACCATCGGGTGGGTTTAATGTTAAACTCAGCAAAAAAGCAGTCCTCGGTATTGTCCTTGGCATAATAATTATTGCAATTGTAGTAGCTGCATTTTTTCTCTACCCGGCAATTTCAGAGAATGAAAGTGCACCCTCTGAAAACGTCTCTTCACTTGCAGCAACTCCGACAATAACAAAACCTGTTACAACAATAACAAAACCTGTTACAACAATAACAAAACCTGTTACAACAATGATAAAAAATGCAGGAACGGCAGTTTTTAAGGAAAACACCCTGAAACCCACCACGCTGCCAACAACACGTCCTGTTCCAGGGAACAGTGGTTCAAAGGTTGGGTTGTAACATTCAAAGGACTTGCTATATAAAATTCGGGATAAGCGGATAAAAACTATCCTTAAATTCCTTTTTTTATGAGATTTTAATATTGAGTACCACATAGTGGCCTTCGTGTGAACAATCCAATTGCAGTATCAAAAGACATGAAATGATTGAANGGTGTTAAAACATCCGCATTCTTCCTGAAGAGCAAAAAAATTCGTTTNATTAATTATTTTTTCTCGGGTTCTTTTTTCGAATCCTTGCCTTTTCTTGCCTTNTTCCANCGGTAGATGCCATATCCTGCACCACCAATAATGATGATGGGAAGCAGCGTTAAGAAAATTATGATTACAGCATCGATCATACCAAAGAATCCCGATATACCTTCGTTGATTGTTGAAACAAAGTTGTGAGCACTCTCCCCTCCAACGGGTTCTGGCTCCTGGAGGTTCACAGTAATTGTAGACAGGTCGATCCTGCTGTCAAGATATTTCAGCCTGCCCTCAAGCCGGTTGAGTTGTACCTGGACGCGGTCGATCTGCTGCTGGACGGTAATCACATCCTCAACTTTTACCGCTTTTTTCATAATCTCGTTATACTGGGCCAACTGGTTCTGGTATGCGGTTTTCTGTGCCTGGAGATCTACATATTCCTCGGTCACATCCTGCCCCTGGGTTGAGACCGATTTGACCGTCCCGATTGCCTGAACACCGGTAAGGGTAGTTTCAAATTCTTTCGCGGGAACCCGGATTATCACGGTACCGGTAAGACGGTTATTGTAGTTTTTCTGGACATTTGTCGAGGACAGGTAGCCGCCTTTCTGGGCAGCCAGGTTTTTTAAGAATTCGACAGATCCCGGTACGTCGTTTACTTCGAGAGTCAGGTACGCAGTCTTGATAATCTTTGTGTCAGGAGTCAAAGTGCCTGAACCTGAATCAGACGGGGCGTTTGCCGGCTCGGGAGCAACTGCTTCACCGTATGCCATTTTTGAATCGGTCTGCAGGCGCCCATTGATGTCACTTACCGCTACAGTATTCTGTGGGAAAGATGAAGAATCAGATTTCCCTGCTGGTATTCCCATGCATCCGGCCGCAATAACCGTAGCGATGCAGACCACAAGGAGTATGATGACTTTTTGGTTCATACAAGATCCATCATTGAGCGAATTATTTATATCCGTCGTAAACTTCGAATAATTTTGCAGTTATTAAAGAAAATTTCTGTTATTATTCTCCCGGAATTTTAATAATCGCTCAGTTGAGCGATCATTTTTGGTATTTTTTTCGGGTACTCCAAAAAATATGCAGATCACATCTCCGTTGTTGATTGGGGACGAATTCTGCATGATCAATAAACCGGTGAAATAATGTAGGTACCATCCACCAGGTCAGGAGCGGTAAAAAAAATTCTTTGGTTTGTTTACTACTGTGATCGCTCTTATATACAACAATACGGGATATACTTCATGATATACTATGATTGACAGCAATGTTCCACAAAAACCTGACAATGCGGATGAATTAGAAAAGCAGAGTGTTGATGGATTAGTACATTCCCTTCATAACAGTACCGACCCGAATGTCCGTCAGTATGCTGCATACCTTCTCGGCAAGACAAAGAATCCCCGGGCCATCCAGCCACTTGTCGAGGCACTGGGAGATTTTGACAAATCAGTGCGCGAACAGTCGATGCTCGCCCTCACAGCAATTGGAAAAGCAGCAATTGAACCGCTTTCTGCTGCGATGAAAGAGCCCAAGTGGGAGACCCGCTACCGGGCTGCAGAAGCACTGGGAAAGATCGCAGATGAAAAAGCAATCAAACCACTCATCCAGGCTCTCAAGGACAACCGTGATCATGTACGGTACATGGCGACAAAAGGCCTCCGGGAAATCGGGGACTCCGATGCTGTTGACCCCATGATCATCCTGCTCAAGGATGAAAACAGGTATGTCCGTATGATGGCAGCCCGGGCCCTCAGTGCCATCGGCGGAAAAAAAGTGCATGACGCACTCAGAAAAGCGCTTGAAACAGAAACAGATGACAAAGTAAAAGAAGCAATAACCGAAGCAATGCAATAAATAGTTTTTAAAATTTTTTCATATGATACAATTTTTTCATTTTACCAGACCCCAATAGTATACCATCCTAGTTCTATTTTTTTTAAGGATGAGAATTTTTCAATACTTTTTTAATTTCTCGTCATTGTCCATCAAGTAGTATACGGATGTTGTTTATAATAAAACAAAAATAATTCTCTATTCTTTTTTGATATTATTCCAAACTTTTATGGTCACACACGTGATTTATTCTGTTTGAAATATTTTATTTCGGATCTTTAAGCCTGATTGTACCTATTAGGAGACGAACATGACCGATAAAAGTATTTTTAAGAAAAAAGGCCGGTCATTTTCCCTATATCTTTTGTTTGCAATGGTAGTCCTTGTCCTGATTATCACCGGACTTGTTGTGGTGAATGACTATTACACTATCAAAACTATTTTTGACAAAAATTCCCAGCATCTCAAGCGACAGACAGAACAGGACATCATTATCACGATCAAGCTTTCCGATGAAAGCTTCAACTTATATGACAGTTCCTTAAACGAGCAGATGCGCAGGGGACTCACCGGTGTACTGGAAGAGTACGAACAATCATTCAGAACACCCTCGCGCATGAACCTGACCAGGGTAAAAAGCACCATAGGAGATGAATACGATATCTATATCATCAATGAATCCGGGGTCATCGAGTTCACAACCTATGAACCCGAATTGGGAATGGATTTCAAAACCGTCCCCTATTTTTTTGAGTATCTCACAAAAATCCGGAATTCTGAGGGTTTCTTTCCTGATCGTGTTGTTGCTGAACTGAAAGGGTCTGGCAAAACCCGCAAGTTTGCCTACATGCCCACTCCCGATCACCGGTTCGTGCTCGAGCTGGGATATGCAAAAACATCCTTTCCTAGTGAGCGATCGATCATAAATTATAAAGACGCTGTTGCCCAGATAAAGGCATCAAATCCCTATATTGAACGTGTCCGTATCTTTAATTCGATGGGAAAAATTGCTGATAATGTTTCCGAACCTGTGGATAGTCCCACAGCGACGATTTTAGAGCAGGTAATGCAGCAACGGCGGGATTATACAGTTACGCAACCAGAGACAAAACATACTGTCAGGTACCTCTTAATTGACCTGAAAACCGATCAATACGGGTCCGATGCTAGCAGGATTGTGGAGATCACCTATAATGATGCCCTGCTTGATGAGGCATTTTCTGAGCATGTGAAGTTCATCGCGATTGTTTTCATCATGGCACTTCTGATCGGAATCGGTGCAGCTATGCTCCTGGCATGGTATCTTACAAAACCGATTCAGGGAATTGTAAAAGATGTCAATCGTATATCGTCAGGCGACCTGGACTGGAAGATTTCGACGTCAAACGTTACAGAATTTCGTGAACTGGAACAGAGCATCAACTCCATGGTCGTGTCGCTCAAAAACTATATCAAACAAACAAAAGATGACGAAATTCTCCAGCGTGAACTGATCAACCAGCTACCCGTCGCCGTCTTTATGAAAAATGTAAAGGATGGCAAATATATCCTGTGGAACAAGGCAAGTGAATATATGTTTTCCATGCCCGCAGATGAGGTAATCGGCAGTACGGACAAGGAGCTGTTCTCTCTTACAGATGTGGTTGTCATTGATCGGGAAGATAACGAAGCATGTCTTAAAAAATTTTTTACCAGCAATAAAAAAATTGTCCATAAATCCCTGGGTCCACGTACTATCCACCTGATTATTGTCCCGATATTCGATACTGTAAACAATCTCCAGTATATCGTTGGTGTCGGGGAGGATATAACCGAAGAGGCGCTTAAGATGAAAATCGATCTCCTGTTCAGTATCACACGACGTGATATTCTTGACCAGTTATCGGTTATCATAAAATACCTTGAACGTGCGCAGCTGAAAACCTCCCGCGAAACGATGCAGGTATTTTTTGAAAAAACTCTTGAATCCATCGAGTCTATCCGGAACCAGATGGTATTTGTCAGATCGCTGCAGGATCTTAGGGGCCCCTCACCTACGTGGCAATCGGTGAAGAAATCGTTCTGGAATGCTGCGACGCTGGTATCACCCGGCCAGGTGGATATCAGCCTGGATATGGATGATATCGAACTCTATGCAGATTCCTTACTACCCCGTGTTTTTTATAATCTTTTAGCCAATTCGCTGCAACACGGGGAGGACCAGCTGACAAAAATCCGGCTGAATTCCCAGATGTCAGGAGAATCCCTCACCCTGATCTATGAAGATAACGGTACAGGAATTCCCATGACTGACAAAGAAAAAATATTTGAGTTTGGCTATGGCACAAGGACCGGTTTTGGCCTGTTCCTTGTGCGTGAACTCCTTGGATATACAGGAATTACCATCACGGAAAGCGGTGAGCCGGGAAAAGGGGCGAAATTTGAAATTGTTGTACCGAAAGGCAAATTCAGGAAGGCAAAATCAGAGTAGAGGATCTTTCCTGCGTTTTTTATTATTATACTATACGGATTTTTATCCCTGCTATACACTACGAAAGATGATCATGAAAACTTGTAATAAGGGTCATTTAAAAAATAAAATTCCCTTATTTTTGTACTGCCCCGAGGTTTGCCTGTTCCACGGTTTTTGCATACCGTGCAAGCACACCTGATAAGGATTTTTGTACAGGTTTCCAGGTTTTCTTACGCTGGGTAAGTATTTTTTTATCGACTAAGAGATCAATTTTTTTCTCAAACAGGTCTATTTTAATCCGGTCGTTTTCACAAACGAGAGCTATGGGGCCACCAATCGCCGCCTCCGGGCTTACATGACCAATGCATGGTCCCCGTGTACCACCGGAGAACCTGCCATCAGTGATCAGGACGACGCGTGTGTACCCAAAGCCCATGAGTGCAGACGTTGGAGAGAGCATTTCAGGCATTCCCGGTGCTCCGCGAGGGCCTTCATACCGGATAATGATCACATCTCCTTCCTGAATCTGTCTGGCAAGAATTGCTTTCATTGCACTCTGTTCGCCATCAAATACCCGTGCCGGACCGGTGTGTTTCCACATGTTCTTTGGTACAGCAGCGCATTTCACCACGGCACCATCAGGAGCCAGGGATCCAAAGAGAATTTTCAGTCCTCCCGCAGGACTTATGGAATCCTTTGTGGTCCTGATAATCTCTTTATTTCTCACAGACGCTTTTTTTGAAATCTGCAGGATTTTTTTACCAGATACGGTGGGGTTGTCATCGAGATATTTTTCCAGGCTTTTTAATACGGCAGGAATGCCCCCGGCACGGTACAATGTCTGCATGGAATGCGGGCCCGAAGGCTGCATATTGCAGATATGCGGAATAGTATCTGCGAGAGTATTGAAATCATCCAGTGAGAGCGGCACATTGGCTTCAACAGCGATCGCCATGAGATGCAACACCGTATTTGTGGATCCACCGAGCGCCATATCTACCCGGATTGCATTCTTAAGGCTCTTTTTGTTAATAATATCCCGGGGTCTGACCTGGTTTTTCACCAGAGGGATAATAGCTTCTCCGCTTTCCCTTGCGATTCGCAGTTTTGCTGCGTCGACGGCAGGAATTGCTGCACATCCCGGAAGGGACATTCCCATTGCTTCAGTCATGCACGCCATGGTGTTTGCGGTGTAGAGTCCCTGGCAGCTCCCACAGCCCGGCATTGCATTACACTCAAGTTCGCATAATTCAGGTTCGCTCATTGCGCCAGCGGCAACTTTACCCACCCCCTCAAAGATATCAATGAGTGAGAGATCTTTGCCGTCCTGGTATCCCGAGAGCATCGGGCCTCCGGTAAGGATAACTGAAGGGATATTGCACCGTGCAGCTGCCATCAGCATCCCCGGGACGATCTTATCACAGGTGCCAATGCAGACCAGTCCATCGAACCTGTGAGCCTGGACCATGAGTTCAATAGAATCAGCAATATTCTCGCGTGATGGCAGGGAATACCGCATCCCCTCATGCCCCATTGCGATACCGTCACAGATGCCAATCACGCCGAATTCGAAGGGTACTCCGCCTGCGGCTGCGATCCCCTCATGCACTTTTCCTCCTAACTGGCGGAGGTGAACATGGCCAGGAACGATATTATTATAGGCATTGGCAATTCCGATGAACGGGAGGTCCATCTCCCGGTCAGTCACCCCCAATGATCGCAGGAGCGCCCGGTTTGGTGCCCGCTGGTATCCGGATTTAATGTCATCGCTTCGCATGTATCCTCACCAGAATCATGATACCGATATGTTCGCATTCCAACAATTTTATCTCTTGTGTGATAAAAGAAGGGATTTTTCACTTGTTGTATCCCTGAAAGAACGATTACCGGTTTAAAAATTTCACCGCGGCATCAATAAACGCGTTGACAAATGCACGGTTAAAATAGGCATGCGTGTAGCAACCAAGTGAATTCTGACTTACCATCCCGTCATGTCCTCCATCAATGCCCTTCCCTCGTGATAGTCGCAGTGCGTAATGTGCATCTCGTTCAGGTTCGATCCGGGAATAATGGAACTCGTGACCGGTAATCTGTTGACCGGCAGGAAGGAAAGAATCACTTTCAATGCTCTTTCCTTTAACATACCCCAGTGCCTGGATGTGCCCGGTCATCTCAGCGGTTGCCGGGAGGATACCGCACATCCGATAGGTTTTTTCGGCAGTAACCTCTTTTACAAGATACATCAGCCCGCCGCATTCGGCATAGAGCGGCATGCCGGAATCTGTTGCCTTTTTTAAGTTCTGCCTGCATCGTGAAGAGGCAAGAGCGGGGAGATGAAGTTCCGGATAACCCCCGCCAAGATATACCGCGCCAACATCCGGAAGCGGGTCGGTGAGTGGACTAAAAAAAACAAGTTCTGCACCAGACCGACGCAGCAGGTCAAAATTATCCTGGTAGTAAAAACAGAATGCATCATCCAGAGCAACCCCGACAGATGTCCGGACGCATTGCAAGCGATCGTTTGATCGTTTCCTGGTCCTTAATGGAGGAGCAAGGAGAGCCGAAGCAATAAGTGCATCAAGATCTGCATGCTCTTCAATAATATTCCCAAAATCAGCCATTGCACCTGACTCATATGCCATCATCAGACCAAGGTGCCGGCTTTTTACGGCAAGATCCTCCTTTCTGGGAATCATCCCAAATGAGGGGATATCCAGCGATGCTTCAATCATGGTGCGGTGCCGGGGACTACCGATACGATTGAATATCACGCCGGCAAAAGAAATTGACGTATCATAGCGGCGATACCCGTCAATCAGAGCATGGACACTTCGGGACATGCCTTTGGCATCAATAACAAGAACCACCGGCGCCTTCAGGATTCGTGCCACATGAGCGGTGGATGCAAGATCAGATCCATCAACGCCATCATACATTCCCATCACGCCTTCAATAACGGCGATGTCTGCTCCTTCTGTTGTCCGCAGGAATGTTTCAATGCACCCCCTTTCTCCCATCATGAAGGGGTCAAGGTTCCGTGAAGGCCGCCCGCAGATTTGGGTGTGATGCGAAGGATCGATAAAGTCCGGCCCAACTTTAAACGGCTGGACTTTCATACCCCGTGCGGTGAGCGCAGACATAATGCCACTGGCGATGGTTGTTTTACCGCACCCGCTCTGCGTGCCGGCAATAATAATACGGGGAATGACGCTCATGGCAGATCCCCTCCCTCTTTGTTAGCAGGTTCAGGTATGGTTACGACATGGTTTACCGTTATACGGATGCCGCTTTCCTGACAATAGGCATCGACCCGCTGAGTGACGCGTTTAACCATGCTGGTGGTTGTCATAATGAGCGTATCTTCACCTAATAGTGCCTTCAGAATACATTTGTCAATAACACCATAGGTAAAATCCAGCTTTATCCGACAATTTTCTGCATGCTGTTTTGCCCGGGTCCCCATAGCACCAACGGTTACCTTTGGACGGAGGGAAAACCAACCAGACACATCCTGCTGGTTTGCCTTGTCAACATTGCAGATGGTAATTGTCCCGGGCCTGACGGGGCTGCGGGTGTTTCTAACGATTGTTTCGATACACTGCATCATGTCAAGAACTGTGCGGGGTTTTTTCCCCTCGAAGTTAAAACCACGTTTCTGCAGCTCACTATGCAATTCCAGGAGCGTCGGGAGTGACAGGTGAGCCTTTCGTACATACTCCGGGTTCCCGAATGCCACCTCAGGAATGTCTTCTTCCAGGATAGTTCCTCCAAGCATCAGCATGGCACGATCAGCCCAGGGGTAAGCAAGTTCAACGTTATGCGTTGAGATGATGATGGTCTTGCCCTCCTGGTTCAATTCATCCAGGAGTTCCATGATATCTTCCGATCCGGACGGATCAAGACCGCTTGTGGGCTCATCAAGGACAAGCATATCCGGATCCATGGAGAGAACACCGGCGATAGCGACCCGTTTTTTTTCACCGCCGGAAAGCTGGTGGGGAGGGCGGCGTTCAAAACCTTCCAGCCCCACATGCCGGAGAGCCTTTGTCACTGCCTCTTTTACTTCCGGTTCGCTATACCCGAGATTGGTTGGCCCGAATGCTACATCCTGGTATACCGTCGGCGCAATAATCTGGCGGTCAGGGTTCTGGAGGACAAAACCCACTCGTTTGCGCAGCATCCGGAGTGAAGCGGTATCATACCCGATTGGCTGGTTGTCAAAGAGCATGAGCCCGGAATCCGGGCGTATCATGCCATTGAACATTTTCAGGAGCGTGGATTTGCCCGCTCCGTTCGGTCCGACAAGAGCAATTTTCTCTCCTTTGCGTATATGGAAACTGATACCGCAGATGGCCTCCATCCCACGGGGATAGCGGTAGTGGACATCCCGTGCTTCAAGTATGATGCTGCTCATGGCCCGCGACCTATAGTATGGTGGTAGATCCTGCAACAATCACGACTGCTGCTGCCAGTAAAAGGAAGATCCCAAGTGCGATACAGGGTATCCGTTCTATCGGGCGGTTCTCCCCAAGGAGCGCAAATTTTCCGTCATAACAGCGTGCATCCATCGCCCGGATCAGGTCTTCACCGGCATCCCAACTGGCAATGAATACAGCCCCGCACAGGGACGCAAAGGAGTACAGGGATTCGCGCCATGTTGAATACCCAAGGCGCATCACCTGTGCCTGGTATACCTGGATTACCTGGTCCATCAGGATAAAAATAGTACGGTAGATGATCATCATCAGGTCGATTACAACTTCAGGGACCCGGCACTGGCGAAAAACAATGAAGAGATCTGTCATCGGAGTTGTCAGGGCTATAAATATCATAGCTGACATCCCGCCAATAATCCGGCAGAAAACCAACACACCCTCATTTATACTCTCCCGGGTGATGGATAACGCGAACCCGGGCATAATATCCCAGCTCCAGAACACTTCCTGGCCGCCGGATATGAGGATAATTCCGGCAACACTCATGATGGCAAACCAGAGGGGGACAATGAAAAGTTCAGCATATGTTTTTACTTCTACGTGTGCAAGGAGGAGAATCGCCCCTGTCAGGATAAGAGCAATAAAAAGAGGGGGCAGGTAACTCATTGAGGCCAGGCAGAGGAGGATCGCTCCAAGACCCGCGACGAGTTTAAGATATGTGTTAACCTCACGAAGTCCGTTCTTCTGGGCAATATCTTCCAGAAGTTCTTCAAACATACACGTACACTTCTCTTTTTATATCGATTATACTCTCTTCTTCTGCCCAATCCAGAAACCAAATACGCCCCCGACCAGTATCCCTCCAACGGCGGCCTGCAGTGCAAACAGACAGGCCTCAATTTCCCCGCTTGGAGGTTCCCACTGGGGAATTAATGGCTTAAAATTCTCCAAAGGAGTACCGGAAAGTTTTGCGATAAGTACTGAACCGACATTATCAGAGCCGGCAAATTCTGCTCCACTCATGGTTGAACTCGTATAGAGAAATAATGCACAAAATGCAAGAATTGCAATACCGGCAAGGATTTCGAGCGTATACTTATACACCATCAGTCCCCACTCCGTGCAGCATTGATCTGGTGCTCCGAAAATATTTTCAGCCGGATCAGGAGATCCGGTTTGAGCGCCACAATATACTTAAAGACAAGGGCAAGAACAACACCCTCGACGATAGCAAGGGGTATCTGCGTTATGGCAAATATGCCCATAAACAGGATGAATGAACTGATAACTCCCCCGGTTTCTGCCGGATATGCCAAAGCCAGTTCAAGTGACGTCATAACATAGGTGAACAAATCGGCAAACGCCGTGACCAGAAATACCGTGATATAGATATTCACAGAAGTATCTTTGAGCAGCCGGTAGATCATATATCCAATTAAAGGTCCGACGATTCCCATCGACACAATATTCGCTCCAAGAACGGAAAGCCCTCCATGGGCAAGGAACAGGGCCTGGAACAAGAGCACGATTGCGCAAACAACGGACGTAATCCATGGTCCAAAAGATATTGTCGAGAGCCCGGTGCCGGTAGGATGAGAACAACTGCCCGTTACTGAAGGTAGTTTTAACGATGAGAGGATGAAAATAAATCCACCTGTAACCCCGAGGAGGGGCAGAGCATCCCGGTCACTTGCCAATACTTTTTTCAGCTGGTATATTCCGAGTATTAAGCAAGGCAGTGCGATTATCCACCAGACAAGACACCATTGCCACGGTAAGAATCCTTCCATGATATGCATGAGATCACCATTTGAATTCCGTTGGATGTACTAAATAAAAATTACTTGAGTTAAATCAATTTAATTTGCATAGTAATGTTACGCAATCCGGTATATAAGAATATCCTGTTGTACATTGTTATGACGTAAAAAAGGGATTTTTTTGTTCATTAAAATATTATTTTTTCCGGAAGTGAAGGATCAGGTACACAATACCAATGATCGCTGCAATGATAATTGCGATATAAACAGGGTTTGAAAGAATCGCCGCCAGGCCGGTTGTTTGCACCACGTTAATTTTCACCTTCATAGTGTCAGATATGTAGGTATTATCGAGTGCATCCCGGTACCGTATCTCAGAATCGAGTCCATATTCTTTAATCGTGGCAGTTCGATCGACATTCACTTCGTATGAGGCAATCGCAGAAGCTCCGGGTTTGATGTCTCCAAGATAGGCAACATCATCATTACTCGTGAACGGATCGACGGCACTTATCCTGCTCTGTGCACTATAAACAGTAGTCTCACCAGTGTTTTTGTACTCCACATTAATGACTTTTTTATTGCCGGGATTCATTTCTGCCGGAGGCGAGATAACGGTAAAATCAACTTTTCCCCCAACAGGAATTCCAACGGTATCACTGCGTGATGTTACAAAGTCCCCCTCATTGTTCTGGTAAACGACGACGACATCGACCGGATAGGTCTGGCGCTCTGCATCAGCGGTTACTGAAACCTTATACCTGGCATCAGTGATGCTACCGGAAGCAAAATCCCCGATATAAACACTGCTGTCAGTTGGCACAATCGGACTATTACCATTCCGGAGAATTTTTACAATGGCTTTTGTACCATTCTCAGAACCGGTATTTTTTATTTTCATATCGATATACCCTTCAGTTCCAACATTTAAGTGTTCAGGAACTGCTGAAAGCACATCAATAGAAACCTCAGGTTTGATTATGATGGGAATTTCGATAATCTCATCAGTTGTTTTGTAGGTATACTGGATAGTATCAACGCCATATTGGTCAGCCTGGTACAAATAGGTGTAATTGATTGGCACTATGAGCATATAGCTGCCAGCTGCAGCGTCAGAATTGAATTTTGTTGTGAATATTGCATTCGCACTGCTACCAGCTTTAATATCTCCCAGCATCTGGGGATCAGATTTGACTACCAGGGGTGCAGTACCGGCGTTGAGACCAACAATGACAAACTTTGCCGTATTGGGGAGGTCTTCCGGGCTCACGATCCCGGACTGGACAAATTTGAATTCGTTAGTACCGGTATTTTCGACGACAATAGTGATCTTCGCATCTTGTCCCGGGCTGAACTCATTGGTCCCGGCTATATGCGCTGACATTTGTGGGCTGCCGGCCATGTATTTTGTCCCTGCCATTGCAGGAGCAATCAGGCACAGACAAAGAATCAGTAAAATACTCAAAAATATTGTGTTTGTTTTCATCAGGTAACTCCACACCCTGGTTTGCAGAAATAATTATTCTTCCTGCGCTGTTGATAACTTATTCTTTACAATGTACTTTTTTTAGTATTAACCATTTTTTCTGTTGACACGGAACAAAAAATAATTCGCACGGATACTCATTGCGTTGAAAAAAAGAGGTAATAATTACTAACTCCATGACCTTCCGCAGAAATCCTGGCAGGTAATTTAAAACATCCCAAAACTTATGCCGTCTCTATTTTTGCTTCTTCCTGTAAGCCGAGTGTTCTGATTGAATCTTCCCGCATCTTGAATTTCTGGATCTTTCCCGTAACGCCCATGGGGAACTCATTCACAAACAGTACATACCGGGGGGTTTTATAGTGGGCAATTTTACCCTTGCAATAATCCTTGACGTCCTGTTCGGTCAACACCTGTCCTTCTTTTGCTTTCACCCAGGCACAGAGTTCTTCACCATATTTTTTGTCTGGTACCCCAACGACATACACATCAGCAATCTTGTCGTGGTGGTGTAGGAACTCTTCAATTTCACGCGGATAGATGTTCTCACCCCCTCGGATGAGCATATCTTTTAAGCGCCCTACGATTTTGAAGTAACCCTCCTCATCCATTGTCCCGAGATCCCCGGTGTGGTTCCAGCGGTTTGAGTCAAGCGTTGCATGGGTTGCAGACGGGTTATTGTAATAACATTTCATTACGCAGTAACCCCGGGCGCAGATCTCTCCAATCTCTCCTTTGGGGACGATTTTACCCGTCTTTGAATCGATGATCTTGAGCTCTGTATGCGGGAAAGCCCTCCCGACGGTCGAGACCCGTCGCTCAACCGGGTCTCTGGTTGTTGTCATCGTAACACCCGGCGAAGTTTCTGTCTGACCATAAACGATTACAATCTCGTTCATGTGCATTTTTGTGTTGACCTGTTTCATCACTTCAATCGGGCATGGTGATCCAGCCATGATCCCGGTACGCAAAGACTTCAGGTTGTATTTATCGAAATTCGGGTGTGTCAGTTCAGCGATAAACATGGTGGGTACACCGTGCAGCGCCGTGCAGCGCTCTTTTTCAACGGTTTTTAATACCTCTTCGGCATCGAAGGTAGGAGCGGGCAGTACCATCGCTGAGCCGTGGGTGACGCAGGCAAGATTGGAGAGTACCATGCCGAAACAGTGGTAGAAAGGAACGGGGATACAGAGGCGGTCGTTCTGGGTAAAACCCATTCCTTCACCAATAATATAACCATTGTTGAGAACACCATGGTGGGTGAGCACGACTCCTTTCGGGAACCCGGTTGTCCCACTCGTATACTGGATATTGATTGCATCATCAAACGAAAGCACATCCCCCCGTTCGATAAGCTCGTCGTTTGTTACATCATCTGCTTTTTTTACCAGTTCATCCCAGGTAAACATTCCATTGTAGGGAATATTTCCCATAAAAACAGCATTTTTCAGAAAGGGGAACTTTTCTGAAGATATCCTGCCAGGCTTGGCTTCATAGGCTTCGGGACATGCCTCGTAGAACATCCCGACGTAATCCGAGGTCTTGAACCTTCCCTGGATGATGAGTGTCTGGATTTCAGATTGTTTCAGTGCGTATTCCAGCTCATACGTCCGATAGGAGGGATTGATGTTTACCATTATTGCGCCGATCTTTGCGGTTGCGAACTGGACGACAACCCATTCAGCATGGTTCATCGCCCAGATACCAACCCGGTCACCTTTCTCTACACCAAGTCCCATTAAACCGCGGGCGACCTGGTTCACTCTTTCTAAAAACTCACGGTACGTCCAGCGGATATTCTGGTGGACCGAGACGAGTGCCTCGTTTTCCGGGTATTTCGCTGCAATATTATTCAGCATCTTTCCTATCGGCATTCCCAGCAGGGGAAATGTCGACGTCCCACTCGCATAACTTCCCTCGACCATCCCTAAAATATGGGGTGAGAACAGGATATATGATTAATGATGTGATGTTTTGCCGGATTTATTTTTAACAAATATAAAAATTAAAAAAATGATCTGCAGCACATCCCTCATTCTCATTTTTCAAATATATCATGGATCTCATGAGTATGGAATTTATGAATTTTCGTGCTTTATTTGCAGGCATTTTTCATTTTTGCCGATAAAATAGGAAAACTATTAAATTAATTTAGCGCGATTTTGTACAGTCAGCGTAGAACAAAGATAGGTTCTGTGTTCGACTGAGGGGTTGTGGCCTAGCCCGGAATGGCGACGGGCTCCAGCGGTCTTTGCGTTCTTTGTGCTCGCAGATGATGAACAATGGGTCTCCTGAATTAATCTTACTGACACCATGTCAGGGAAAGCATCGGTCTTCCCATCCGGGAACCGATGTTTGATGATGATCCGTTGGAGCACTGATGCATGTCGGAGAGACCCGTCGATCGTGAGTTCAAATCTCACCAACCCCACATTTTCTTACTGGTTCTCCTTTCCAGAGTCCTTCCTCTATGGCAGTATGATTCCTTTGACAAAATGACGTTTCATGATGATACTTCAGGGACATACCTCTTGCATACTATCATTTTATAGTAACCCGCATGCAATCCCCTTTTCATGCATGCAGAACTGCACCTGGTAGATGCTTTTACCGGAACCCCGTTCCGCGGGAACACCGCGGCGGTCTGCATCCTTGAAAAAGCGGCAGACACAGGGTGGATGCAGCAGGTAGCAACCGAAATGAACCATCCGGAGACTGCGTTTCTCCTCGCCATTCCCAATGGATGGAACATAAGGTGGTTTACCCCGTTTCAGGAAGTAGATCTTTGCGGCCATGCGACGCTTGCCTCCGCCTTTGTGTTGTGGGAGAGTGGTAAGGTGAAACCCGGTCTGCCGATCTCTTTTGATACCCTGTCCGGAACTTTGGTGGCACGAAAAGAAGATGATAGGATCACGCTTGATTTTCCCGCTGAACCCGTTACGGCAGCCGGGCCGGTGCCAGGACTTTCAACAGCACTGGGAGTGGAGCCGGTATTTACCGGGCGGAACCGGTTTGATATCCTTGCCGAACTTCCTTCTGCGGATGATGTATGCAGTCTCGATCCTGATATGAGTGCTCTTGCGGCTCTTCAGACACGGGGGGTTATTGTCACCGCTGTTTCCGATCTTCCCCAATATGATTTTGTGTCCAGGTTCTTTGCCCCGTCTATTGGGGTAGCAGAAGACCCGGTAACCGGTTCTGCACATTGTTGTCTTGGCCCCTACTGGGGAGGAAAACTGAAAAAAACCAGTCTTGTCGGATTCCAGTGTTCAGCGCGGGGCGGGCTGGTGTATGTTACCCTGAACGGGGATCGGGTCATTCTCGGCGGCCATGCGGTACACATATTCTCCGGGAAGTTGCTGGTTTGACAAACGTACGATTAAGGGGAAGCCTTGGATTTTTACATCTCCAATGGCAGGAAAATCAACCATTTTAAACGTTCTTTTGGCCGTTACAAAATTTACAACGAAATGAGGTTGAAAGAGATTGCAACCCCTTTTTAGTATCAAGGATATAACTGCTTCAGGTTTGTATCTCAAATCACCGGAGACTGGACCAAGTCGCCAGTTAGTAACTTTATCATATATTGCGGGCACATAATAACTACAACGAAAGGAGAGTTCCATGTATCTTATTGGAGAAGCACTCATCGGCGATGGTGCAGAAGTTGCACACATCGACCTTTTAATGGGGGACAAGGAAGGTCCCATAGGAACCGCATTTGCGCACGCGGTATCGCAATTATCTGCCGGGCATACACCGCTGCTTGCTGTTATTCGCCCGAACCTGCTCACAAAACCAGTTACCCTCGTTATCCCGAAAGTCACGCTCAAGACCATGACGCAGGTAAATGAGATGTTTGGCCCGGTCCAGGCTGCTGTTGCAAAAGCAGTTGCAGACTGCGTTGAAGAAGGTGTTTTTTCAGCAGTTGATATTGAAAATGTCGTGATTCTTGCATCGGCATTTGTTCATCCCGATGCGGCGGATTATAATAAGATCTACCGGTACAACTATGGAGCCACCAAACTTGCGATCCACCGTGCACTGGAGAAATTCCCAGACTCAAAGACCCTTATATACGAAAAAGACCGTGCCGCCCACGCAATCATGGGATTCAAGGTAACCCGGCTCTGGGACCCGCCCTATCTTCAGGTGGCTCTTGACCTTGTCGACATGGGCAGGGTCGCAAAAGTGTTAAAGGAACTCCCTGAAAATGACCACCTCATCATTGAGGCCGGGACCCCGCTGATCAAAAAGTTCGGGCTTGATGTGATTTCCGAGCTGCGGAAGCTCCGTCCCAATGCCTTCATAATTGCAGACATGAAAATCCTGGACACCGGAAACCTCGAAGCACGGATGGCGGCGGATGCATCATCCGATGCGGTTGTCATATCAGGACTTGCACCATCATCGACCATGGAAAAGGCCATTGCCGAAGCACGCAAAGTCGGAATTTACTCTATCGTTGATATGCTCAATGTCCAGAACCCGGCAAAAGTCATAGAAAAACTGAAAGTCAAGCCGGACATCGTTGAACTCCATCGTGCCATCGATACTGAAGACACTGCACATGCATGGGGCGATATCGCTGCAATTAAGAAAGCTGCCGGTGGAAAGCTTCTCGTCGCAACTGCCGGTGGAATTCGGGTGAATGTTGTAAAAGATGCATTAAAAGCCGGAGCTGACATTCTTGTCGTCGGGCGTGCAATTACTGCAAGCAAGGATATCAAGCATGCAGCTGATGAGTTCCTCGATAATCTCGATAAAGAAGAGATCGATCAGTTCCGTGTCATGACTGATTTTTAATTATTGCACTATTTTTTTTAATCAAATTTAATTTTTAAGTAAAGGTTTTACCCTGCTGCTCCTTTTTAATGTCTCAACCTGTTGTCTGATTGTCACAGCGCTATCAGAAAATTTTATTGATTAAAAAAAGTATACCTCAAATTATGGCATTATTGCCCATGATAAAACGAACAAATGTGGATCTGGTAAAGGGCCAGATCCGGGCAAGGAAAAACCTGCAAAAAATTATTGCCGCGGGTGATGGAAGAGCAAAGAGAAATCTTGAAAAAGTACTCAACCGCAGGTTTGTGACTTCAAAGAAAAATCCTGAAAAAACAGGGAAATTTGGATTCTTTTAAAAAATGATTTAAAAATTTTCAGGAAAACCTGTTGAACAGTCCGATCATTCCTACAGACGATAACTCTTTTTTACACCAGATAATCAAAAAAATGCCAGATAGTATACCGGATATATCGTCATGGAACGTCTCGCGAAAAAAAGCTACATGTTATATACGAACTGCCTGATACAATCAATCACCTGATTGTGTGAAATTCATGGAACGCAGACATGTGCTTTTTATTGTATTTGCTGTTGTGATACTTGTTATAATCCCCATAATATTCCTTTTCCATGACGAGCTGGGGACACAATCATCCCGTGAAGTCGTGATTTATACTTCTGTCGACCAGGTATATTCAGAACCGCTTTTTTTTGAGTTTGAAAACAGGACTGGCATCCATGTACGTCCCGTGTATGATGTCGAAGCTGCAAAGACCACGGGGTTGGTAAACCGGCTTATCGCGGAAAAAGCACATCCGCGGGCTGATGTTTTCTGGAGCGGGGAGATTGTCCAGACCATGCTGCTGGAGCAGGAAGGTGTGCTGGAGCGGTATGATTCGCCGTCTGCAGTGGATATCCCTTCTCACTATAAAAGCCTGAATGGTTCATGGACCGGTTTTGGGGGACGGGGAAGGGTTCTGCTGGTAAATACCCAGCGTCTGGGCACAAATCCTGCACCCAAATCGATTTATGATTTTTTTGATGAACGGTATCCTGCTGACTCCCTTGGGATTGCCTACCCGATGTTTGGCACGGCCTCCACGCACGCTGCAGCCCTCTATGCCGTTCTTGGCAGGGACAAAGCACAGGCATTTTTCAACCGGCTCAATGACCGGGGGGTCCGTGTTGTTGACGGAAACTCTGTCGTCCGTGACCTGGTTGCAAATGGACAGCTGACCTTCGGGCTCATCGACACTGATGATGCATGCGGGGCGGTGGAACGGGGAGCGCCGGTAATCATTGTCATTCCAGACCAGGAATCCAATGGGCTCGGTACCCTGATCATCCCGAATACCGTTGCCATTATCGCGGGTGCTCCCCACAAACAGGAAGCACAACAATTCGTGGATTATCTTCTCAACCGGGACATGGAATCTGAACTTGTCACATCCGGGTGGATCCAGATTCCGGTACGGGAGGGAGGACGAGTGAACCCGTGCATGAATTCAAGCGGTATCCGCACGATGAACACCACGTATTCGGAGATATTCCCGTATCTTGCACAAAGCCAGCAGGAACTCAGGGGGATTTTTATTCGCTGACTATGGTCAGGCTAACAGGGACCAGACTATGCATTCCACGATACATGGCAAGGTTCTTTCCGGGCGAATTGTCCGGTTCATGATACTCCTTCTTCTTTTGCTTCCCATCATCCTTCCCATTGGAGTTATTCTGGTGCTTTTTTGCACTTCGCTGGCAAGCGGGGATACTGGAATAACGACCCAGCTGGTCTGGTCGGGACGATCCGGCCTACTTCTCATTAAAAGTACGGTGTATGCTGCGGTATGTGCATTGACTGCATTACTGATCGGCATACTCTATGCCACGGCACTCCCACGGTTTTCGCGTCAGGTGTCACGGATCATGATTGTGCTTATTATCGCACTGCTTCCTATCCCCCCGTATATTCATGCACTGGCCTGGAACAATGTACTCTCTGCGTTCAACACGCTTATCAGCGGGACCAGCTACCAGCCATTTGCACTTGAGGGGTGGATCATGGCATGGTGGGTGCAGGTCGTGGCCTTTTTACCCTTTGCCTGCCTGATCGGCATCATAGCACTTCATGCCATAAGCCGTGACCTGATCGATGCGGCACGGGTTGTATCGCCGGATATTACAGTACTGTCAAAAATCATAATCCCGATCTCGTATCCTGTTCTTTCTGCAGGTTTTGGTTTTCTTTTCCTGCTTGGTATTACCGAGTACAGTATCCCGTCACTTTTCAGCGTGGATACCTATGCTCTTGACATCTTTGCAGCATTCAGCGCGACGAATGTTATAGCGATAGCCTGCGCCGCTGCCCTTCCCCTTATTGCAGTCGCAGTCTGTGTTCTAGTATTATGCCAGCCGGGTATCCGGGCACTGGGTGAATTTCCTGGCTGGACAGGAACAGGATCCAGCCAGCTCCAGGATTGGCCGGCATGGTTCAGGTTTCTCCAGTACTCTGCGGTTATCCTTATTGTCCTGCAGGTCGGTGTCTTCATTTTCGGAACTGCCGGCAGCATAGGGTCCCTGCAGGGTATCGGCACTTCGATCAGCACTTCCGGTAGGGAAATCGTATACTCTCTCGAGATTGGGATTCTTGCAGTCCTGATCGGTATCCCGCTGGCTGCGGGTATAGTCTCTCTCATGCCAAAAGGGAAATACGCAAAAAACGTTTTCTGGGTATTAGTCACCCTGTCACTGGCGATCCCCTCATCACTTATCGGGATGGGGCTGCTTACCTTGTTTGCCGCTGTAATGATTGGTCCAATTTGGGGTCTCCTTCTTCCGGTGTTTGCGGGAATCGTACGGTTCTTACCTGTCGCGATTATCATCATAAGCGCACAGGTCCACATGATTGACCCGGTCCTCCTGGATGCTGCCCGGTTCCTTGGCGATATAGGTTCAGCATCCTACAGGAGAGTGGTTGCCCCGATGATTGCCCCGGGAATATTCATTGCCGCAGTATTTTTGTTTGCCCTCACGCTAGGAGAACTGGGAGCAACCCTGCTGGTGGCAGCTCCCGGACACCAGACTCTGACGATGAAAATTTACAATTATCTCCATTACGGCTCATTCTCTGCAGTAGCTGGTCTCTGTGTCCTCATGGCCGGGATTACGACTATTGCAACACTACTGACGATGTTCGGTATCAGTTTATGGATAAAGAGGTTCAGGCTTTTTGGGAGCGACGCGCATGATTGAATGCACGGATGTAAAAAAACAGTACAACAAGACGCCGGTCCTTTCGGGGATTTCATTTCAGGTTTCCGATCACATAATTGCGGTCGTTCTTGGCCGTTCTGGCAGTGGAAAGACCACGCTGCTGCGGGTGATTGCCGGGCTCGATCAACCGGATTCCGGAACAATACGAATTGATGGACAGGTTGTTGATGAAGACGGGTTCCACGAACATCCTTCCCGGAGGGGGATCGGCATGATGTTCCAGACCCCTGCGCTCTGGCCTCACCTGACATTAGAGGAACATATCCGGTATGTCCTTGACAGTCTATCCAAAGACGAACAAAAGAAACAGGTTGATACTCTCCTGACAATGACCGATCTTGTCGCTCTGAAAGATCGCTATCCTTCCGAGATTTCCGGGGGACAGGCACGGAGGATAGCTCTTGCTCGCGCACTTGCAGGGAACCCGCGATGCCTGCTTCTGGATGAACCGCTCATCAATCTGGATTCGGATCTTAAAGACTCGTTGATCCCTTTGATCCGGGAGATGATCCACAACAGCAGGGCAGCGACAGTGTATGTTACCCACGATCGTGCTGAAGCCCTTCTTATCGGCGACAAGTTTTTTATGCTGGAAAACGGGACGATAACACCGGTCCTCAGGGAAGACCTCGAATGCATGACAGCTCGATCGCAGAGCAAGGATTCAAGGTGATGATCCGGTGAATATGAAACGGAACCTACCGGTTGTCCTCCAGGTTGGCGCTGGAATTCTCATCATTGTTGCAGTTATACTGGTTGCCGGTTTTTTGCTCAGCCATGTCCAGATGCTCAGTACACCGGCAGGATTCACCATCATCCGCCCTCCGGATGAGGTGTCGACAATCCTTGTTGACGGGGACATAGTCTGGACCGGGGGGAAAGGGGGAGTAATCCTGTTTGACAGGATCAACCGTTCCCGGCAGCTTCTTCCTCCTGGTGCGCCGGAGTTCGGGTACGTGCGGGGTATTGGAAAGGATCCTGGCGGATCTGTCTGGATTGCTCATGATGGTGGCATTGCACGGTTCTCACAGAACGCATGGACAGTCTTTGACGAACATACCGGGGCACCCTTTTCAAAAGCCCTTAGTGTCATTTCCCGGGCAGATGGTTCGATATGGGTTGGGACTGAAGGTAAAATCGTTCAATACACGAATGGGAGTTGGATTGAGATTGTACCGCCCCCCTCCATAACCCTTGCATCTGCGGACGCACTGTTATTTGATAGTTCCGGAGACCTGTGGATTGGATGTGGATCCTCAACGCATGGGGGATTGTTCCGGTATAATGGCCGGAACTGGACGGTATATGGGATGGATAACGGCCTCCCCCACCCGGTGGTCAGGGACGTGACGGAATCTGCTGA
>WSSedL1B2DRAFT_1000042_pt1 | contig 23150 bp, 16 predicted proteins | sample WetSurSiteL1Bulk_FD_9470 | JGI IMG/M metagenome (IMG submission 9470)
TTGGGATTCATCTCGAGCTGACTTATCTTGTGATCCCTGGCCTAAATGACAGCATGTCCGACATCCAGGCGTTCTGCCATTGGGTATCGCAGAAACTCGGGATTGATACCCCCGTGCACTTCTCTCGGTTCCACCCGGATTACAAGATGTCAGATGCCCCAGCAACCCCCTTTGAGACTCTTCTTGCATGTCAGAGTGTTGCAAAAGACGCGGGTCTCAGATTTGTTTATTTAGGCAATATTGGTCATGGGGACTACGACAACACCTACTGTCCCTCCTGTAAAAACCTTCTGATCGAACGGTATGGCTACTCCGTGACCATGAACGGGCTCAGGAACGGAACCTGTTCACGATGTGGAGCCTCCATCCCGGTCCGTGCCGAATGATTCCCCCGGCTTTTCCCTCCTGTTTTATTTAAACCTGATGAAATATATATATTGAGGAAAAATTTAATAAAGGAGGAAGCATACTTATCTTTATAGATTACCGTAGCGATAAAATAACATATGTACAGGTGACTTTATGATATCATTAAAAAAGAATGACAAAATCATCCTCCTCGTAGCCGTGGTAATTCTTGTGATCGCTGGTGTAGGTGTCGCGATGTACCAATCACCAAAAGCACCAACGGATTTTTCGTCACTCATCACCTCTGAGAAGGACTATAATGTTACCTGGACATTACTCAACGGTTCTTTGACCACGCTCTCTGATTTTGCTGGTAAAAAGGCACCCTTCGAAGGAAGCGTCACCATCCCTGAAGGGAACATCAATAGCGTCACTTTCAACCTCAGCTGGACCGATGACCGTATGACTTTTCTGAAACGAAGAGGATTGGACAGCCTAACTTTGGATGTCACCATGCCTGATGGCGTATATTCTTTTTCAGAGGAAGGAACCAGTGCGCCAAAAACCGGATATGGGACTATCGCCCATACGATTATCAAAGAATTCGTTCCTCCTCAGATACCGATAAAAGCAGATGATGAGAAAGATGCATTAGCAAAACTCGAGACAACCCCCTATTATGATGACTCCTGGACCGGAAAGGATATCAAAATCAATGTCAGTTGCCATGTAGGGGAACTACGTATCCTGAAAAAAATGCGTGACAAGGGAAACGACTTCGAGCTTAAGATCACCTATCAGTATTTCGATGGAGCCCTAGGTCTGGATTCGACGAAGAACACCGGAAGCGACTCAAACATGCCACCAGAGGATTACTGGGCTAATGAAGAGATCGTCCAACCACCGTACATCTCTATGATCATTAACACAGGATGCGGTCGATTCGTGTAACAGCATTGTTTTAATACTTGAACCGCAGCAGTGCTGCCACACCACCGATTCCATCGAATTTTTTTCCTGCTTCATGCATTGTGTTGATAATCATGAACTCACAGTGTGTGTTTCGCGCGAGATTAAGGAGATATTCCCCTTTTTTCGTTCGAACCAACACATCTGAGATGAGCAGATGATCCGCGGCACCTCGGTTTAAGGCATCTTCGACTTCTTTCATCCCATAGGTGACCAGCCCGTCTTTTTTTATCTGCTCAAGCACGTTCTCAACAGCCTGAGTCTCTTTTGAGACGCGGTTCTCCTTGGTGATTTGTTCAACGATCCCTACTTTGAGCGCCTCATGGACTCCATTCATGCCTTCATTCGCGGTCGCATGGGTGATGCAGTCCTTGAACAACTGCGGTTCTCTTTCTTTGCCTGATTTCAACAGATGATCTCTGGTGAACCCTGGTCCGATGACCACGAGAGGTGAATCAGGTTTTTTCACTGTTTTTAATACGGAGAAAATTTCACCGAAGTACTCCGAGGTGGTCTCTTTACTTTCATACATCTTGCCAGACCGGTGCGCATCGATCTCCGCAACCGATTGCACACCACTCTGGTACAACAGTGCAATGGTCGCAGAGTCATCATCAAGGGAGACGAACACCAACATTGGTTGGGTGCGCTGCAGGACCGCCTCGTCGATACGTTGGAGCTGATGTGCTTTCCACTGGTTTTTCAGGATGGAGAGAGGTTGCATCTCCTCGGCGTCGACATTGAAGGTATGGTATGACCCCAGATCTTGTTGGCCTTCGACGATGACACCTTGGATGCGAAGTCGGTTTGAGAACTCATGGAAATTCACTTTTTCGACACGGACCCCCAGCTTCATTTTTTTCTTCTCAGATTTTTTTGCTCGGAGCTTGTCCGCTTTTTCTCCTTCGGCTGTTCGGAAAGTGACTGCTCGGACTAGGTCTCCTTCCTCGATGATGTTGTACAGATGCCAGATGTCATCGAGGTTCTCAGGAACCAGTTTTATTTCACCACTTCTTGGGTCTTTAAAGATAACCTTCACAGTCGTTCACCTAAGGTAGTTCAAATCCGATGGTTTTTTCGATAGTACAATCCCCGGGTGGGAGTACTTTTTCTATGGTTTCTGTGGAGACATGGAATGCTTTTGCAAGCTTTTGCACTGTAATGCTTTTCTTTGTCGAGCCTGGGGTGAGGATAACGTATCCTTTTTTTGCTCGCGCAGCAACAGCAGTTAGAGGACCACCCATGAGTTTCTCATCATCACCAAAGGGTATCAGACCGACCGCGACTTCGAGTTTGCATCGACAGTAGTTACGTTTTCCTCTGATGATGAACCCGCCTTTCGGGACGTACTCCCCGCTCTCTGGTGTCTTGCTGACCTGTTCGGGGAGCACCCAGTACGCAGAGGCTTCACCGAACTGGTTCCATGCACGTGAGTAGGACGTAGCGAACATGCATGCTTCTTCGAGTGTTTTTTCAGAGATAGGGATTTTCTCATCGTTTGGTCCTTTGCTTTTGATGATACAGCTGGGTGCGCCATGGATGTCGGCATGGGCGTAACGGTCCCCCTCTGAAAGGTATTTTTTTACGACAAGGTCGTTGCTTTTGGCATCCCGTCCTGCCACGATGATGTTTCCGTCTGTTGAGATGAACCAGCGGAACCGCTCGAACCACCATTGTTTCTCATGGCTGACCTTTTTTTTCTTTTCGACGAATTCAACGTCTTTTATACATGCAAGATCCTGTGTGGTCCGTTCAAGTGCCTCTAGAGCTCCTTTCAATTTCTCCTGGATTTTTTTGCTCTCCTCGTACTTCATGTCTGCGTTTTCCGAGACGTTTTTGCGGAGATCCAGGTTGACTTCAACATTGGTTCCTTGTCCGTCGGTTAGGACGACAACAAGTTCATCAGCCGTCAGGTCAAAAACCTTGACCAGCGGGTTCTGCCGTATGGTGTCGATGACCTTTGTTTTCTCTTTCTGTCGAAGTAGGTTTGCGATCTCTGAGAGGAGTTTTTCACAGGCTTGAAAATTCAGGTACAGAAGGTTTGCCTCTTGTTTCTTTTGTTCTATGTTTTTTTTGAATTCCAGGATGAGTTCTTGTTGTTGTGTAAGTTGCCGGTGGAGTTTTTCGATGTGCTTCTGATGACGTGCCTCCTGGGGTTTCTGTGTTTTTTGCTGTGGGATGAACAGCTCAAGAGCTTTGGAATAGTTTTCAGTTGGCTCATACTCGACCACGGGATAACTTTGAAAGGGAAACGGGAGGATGTCGATTTTTACACCATCTTTTATCACAAACACCGGATTTCTGTTTTTCTTTTGAAACAATGAGAGGAGTTTTTGCAGCTCGTCATAGAGTTTTTTTGTTGTCTCTGAATCGATTTCTTTTGTCTTCAGGGTCTTTTGGACACCAGCACGCATGCAGAGTTCTTCTGCGTACAACCCGCTGAGGTTGACCGAGGTCGCAAGAGTTCTGATGAGGTCCTTTGAGCTCTGGGACAAAAGCTCATGAAACTCGGGTTCTGAGAGGTGGAATGGGTTCGTCTGGGCTGGCGGTGGGCGGTACAGTTCTCCGCTTTTGATCATACGAGATGCCCATTCCTGTTTGATGAGCGGGCGGATGATCCGTCCCTCTGGGTTCAGAAGGATGATGTTGCCTTTTGAGAAGAGTTCGCAGACCAGGGTGTAGTCTCCTTCTTTTCTGCCGATCTTTATTAGTATAACGCGGTCGAACTCATGTTGGGTGATGTCGCTGATTTTTCCGTTCAGCAGGTATTTTCGTAGCGTCATGGCGAATAATGAGGGTTTCTCTGGTGCATCGAATGATTGTTGGGTCCGACAGATGAGTTCCCCGTTTCTGATGAAGAGTGATTCTTTTTGGCTGCCTGTTCTCTGCTGGAGTCTCAGAAGTATCTCGTCGCGAGAGAGTTGATAGATTTTTTCCACGAAGCATCCTCTCAGGTCATTGAGCTCTGAGACGATGACGTAGATGTCAAATGATGCCAATCCTCGTTGCATAAACTACGTTCCATTATCTCTCTTAGTGTTAAAAAAGAATAGGATGAACTGGTGGGGATAGTATTCTGTNGGTAGTTACTTGATTCTTTTAAGGATGTTGATGAAACGNATTTCCCTCCAATCCGAGGAGGTTCTCCCTAGCTGGTCGTATACAACNACGGTGATATCATGTTTACGCAAGGATACTTTGTTGAATTCCCATTTGTATGGTGCTTCTGTGTCGGTGAAGACCAATTTTCCGTCGTAATAGAACTCGGCACGCTCAATCGGGATTGTCTGATTGTCAAGCTCCGCCCAGATCCAGATATTGTTGATGACGGTTGTTTTGAACTCATCCAGAGGGCGTCTTTGCATCCCGTCGGTATAGCGGAATCCGACGCGTGGAGAGGTGATCCGTACCTGCGGTGGGGTGATGTCCAGATCCGCGAGATACGCAAGTGATGCTGCGATGATACGGGTCATGTTCACAAGGTAACTAAGGTTCACGTTGCTAAGGTCGTCCTGTGCGGAGTGGAAGTTGGGGTCATGGTCCCCTTCCCAGCAACAGACAGATTCCCAGCTATACGGTAGAAACGCTGAATAGTCACTCCCGCCTAGGTTATTACGCTGTCGTGTGATGTTGCCTCGGTTTACGTTCAACCCTATTGAATAATTCGTATTGATGCTTTGGAAGACATCCCAGATCCATCCAACATCCTCGGTCGTGGTGACCGTCATCTTGTTACTTCCTTCATCATGTCCAATCATGTCCGCGTTGATCTCCACCATGATGTTATCGTTGCGTTCATACGCCTCTTTCGTGTAGGCTTGGCTGCCGAACAGTCCGTTTTCTTCCCCTGAAAAGGTGACGAATTTCACGGTTCTTTTAAAAGTGAAATGACTCAATGCATAGGCTGCTGCGATCACCGCGACGGTCCCTGAGCCGTCATCGTTTGCTCCCGGTCCTTGTGCGACTGAATCATAATGGGCGTTAAAGATGATAATAGAGGTATCAGTGGGGTCTATTCCCCGTAATGTTCCTTCGACATTTTTACTGGTGAAGCGTTCTGGGATGAGCTTTTTTTTCACTGCGGTCCAGTTCTGGTATCTGGCGAGCAAACCGCTGTCCATGAATTGCTGATAGATGTACTCCCCTGCTTTTTCGCACCCGTACGTCCCTGTCTTGCGTGGCCCAAGGCCAACGATCTTTTGAAGGTATTCTAGCATGAGATGTTCGTCGATCAGGGACAGTATTTCAGGGATTTTATCGTCACTTACTGTCTGAGGATTTTGTTGTGAAAACGAAAAAGATGAGCCAGTGGAACAGAGCAGGAACACTGTGCATATCACAAGGAGTGTTTGAATGAAGCGAGCAGAGAATTTCTTCATGGTCCCTATTTATATTATAAGACGTATCAATATTATATAGTTTTGGTAATAGAAATAAAAAATGTTGTTTTTGTTAAAAAATAGATTGATATCAACGGTCATCGTCAAAGATTTTTGTTATATGCGAGCATTTCCTGAGAGTATCATTCAAAAAACCGCATGTTTGATGAAGAGTACGACCTGTTATCAGCTCTATACTAAGAATCTCCCAACATTGCAGCTGTACTATTGCTCAGATCCGATGGGTTCTTGTCAAATGTAATTTTTGATACTTTTTTTTCCTCGATATTTCCAGCGTTATCTACAGAAAAATATTGAATTTCGTATGGACCATTTTCTGTTAAATTCATTTGATTTTTATAGACGTTCCATCTATCATCATTTATTTTAAAATATGTGGTAGCAACTCCGGAGAGATTATCTAGTGCTAAAAATTCTATGGTGATATCACTGCTATTCCAATCATTTTGACCGGATCGTCTGTCACATAGTAGTCTTGTGCATGGTGTCTGACTGTCAAATTCCGTGGAATAGTTATGTACTCTAAAAGTACCTCGTATCGGTTTACATGGTCTTGCATGGGTCCAATAGACAGTATACTCCTTTGGTACGACTATCCATGAGAAGGCTGTTGTGAAAGTACTATTCTTATCCGGTCTACAACAAATATCGCTTGAGTCTTCTGTATTTGGATTGGTTCCTCCGCCATGATCCCGGGTAATATTCATACATTCGTTTACAGTAATATTGCCATAATATGTCTCAAGTAACTTCCTTGCCCTTATTGTTCTTGCACCAGAGGTGGTTTCACCTGGGAATGTTGATCCTGTTACATTTGGGTCTAACCAGAGATGATGGTTCGCATGCCATAGTATCCCTGGTGGAGCGTTTGTAATCTCTGTTGAATTACCGTACACGGCAATGAAATAATGATGTGTTTGCTCCAGAACCACGATATTTCCTTCTTTGTCTCCCCACAGAGTGATATCATAATCATAATGATTTGGATAGATCATCTTAGGATCTGAAGATCTTGGACTACTTGCCCAAAGGTTCACGACCTCGGTTATATTTGAACAATTCTTCATGGTCATTAATTCTAAATAATAAATAGGGATACCATCGCCCGTATCGATATCTCTGGATGGATTTTTGGTTAGTGATAGACCCGCTCCAGCGAATCCAAGCGCTTTTTCATTGATCAGCGGTATTTCATCTAATACAGGGATACCAAGAAAAACATATCGATACCCATTTTCGTCATTGTTAATATGAGGAAAAAATGTATAAAATCTTGTTAACGGTAACAAAGGACTTAAAGCTGAAACATCCCAGTTTTGAGTAAGATAACTCTGATTATTTTTTGTTGCAGGAGACGTAGCCGCAGTAATCGTACAATGTCTACTAGAAAAATGATACGAAAGAAAATACTGCAGCAGAAGTAATCGTTCAACTGGTATCTTCGTACTGGTGGATAATCCTTTGAATTCTTCTAAAAAATAATTACAGTATTTATTCATGATATTCATTTGATTATGTATCTGTTCTCCTATTTTCGTATCTACTTTTCGGTTGAGAATTGAAAAGAACGTATTAATGATATGATAGGTATTGTAATATTTTATACCCATTTTTTTTCCATATTCAAAACTTGAAATCGGAAGAGTATCAATGGTAGATTGTTGTTTTTTTAGAATAGTTTTCAAAACATTGTTTTCTTGTGGTATAAAATTTTTTTCATGAGTATGTATGTTTTCATAGGTGACTGCATCTTTCTGAATGAAACTTTCATAACTAGATGCGGATGTGGAAAGGGAAACAGAATTTAACAGAATGAGAAGTATAAAAAATAATATTATTTTCTTTCCATTCATAAATCAACCCCGAAATTTTACTACTTTTTATTCAACTCTTTTTTTTAATGAATTATACAATGAATGAGGTATAATGAGAGATTCTATTTAAATTTTTTATTAAAATAAATGGTAATGTCGCTTCATCAGCCTCTTAGTAGTTCATCGCTTGCATTTTTATGAATTTTAAAGAAAATTAAAATTTCATCTCTATCGATGTGAAAAGAGGTGATTTTAAAAAAAATAGTCGATGAAAACCGAAACAGGGTTATATGGTTCAATCTCTGTTTCTTAATATCGTCTTTTCACCGGTGGTTTCTGCGCTATTTTCTTCACGCTGTTCAAAAGGGTGCTGATATCGAATGGTTTGGTGATGAAATCAGCGATATACGGGTAGATATCGTTGAACTCCTCTCCTTGGATTCGCTTCGCGGTGAGCACGATGATGGAATTATCGTCGGTGAACCCATCGATGGTCATTTTCTTGATGGTCTCGATCCCATCCATGACCGGCATCATCAGGTCCAGGATGATGATCCCCTGGAAACCTTTCTCCAATTCGACCAGACAATTCCTGCCGTTGTCCGCTGTGATGACCTGAAAGCCTTCCCGTTCGAAAAGCTCCTGAAGGCTCAGAACGATATCCGGGTCGTCATCCACGATCATGAGATTTTTTTGATAATATCGTACCTCATTCATACGATTATATCTTCTTGATTTCCCTATATAAATTTACGTTGTACAAATATCAATACTGGTAAAATGCCTTCGGGAGAATGGGATGAGGAGAGGTACCTCTGGGAAAAGGAAAGATGGGATGCTTTGAAGATGTGAGGTACCTCACGACTCTAGGAAAGATTTTTTCTTATCTGGTGTTGGAAGGATGGGATGTGGGAAGAGATGAGGAGGAACGCTGTGATTTGGTTTTTTTTATTTGAAGGTTGAATACTCCCCCAGGCGGATTTGTTGATGGGATGCGTTCGGTCCAGTGTTGTTAGAGGAGATTTCATACGTTTTTATCCCTTCACCACTTTGCCAGGCACTTCTGCATGGCAATACAAGCAACAGCGATGCAGTATAAATAAGTTTCGTTCTTTGCATGGCACTAGTGATTAGCAAAAACGAAATACATAAATACACAGGAGCCGATAATCACCCGTGGAGAGTTATCAAGAGGAATTAGCACAGATAAAGATGATTCTAAAAAACAACCCCAAAGGAATGACGGTCAGCGATATCTCCCGCGAAATCCACATCAACAGAAACTCTGTCGCCAAATACCTCGACATCCTCCTCATCTCCGGCCACGTCGAAATGGTCACCTTCGGACCCGCAAAAGTCTTCTTTCCCTCCTCACGAATCCCCCTCACCGCCCTGCTCAACTTCAGCCACGACTACATCGCACTCCTCAACAGAGACCTCAAATTCCTCCAAGTCAGCGAAAACCTCCTCAGATTCATCGACATACAACGCTCAGAAATCATTGGAAGACCAATACAGACATTCGCAACCTCTTTTTTTGAAATCCCAGAACTAGCACAAAACGCAAAAAAAGCACTCGATGGCACAGAGTTCACCACCGAAAAACAATACCTTCAAAAGAAGCAGACCTACTACCTCCGAATCAAACACATCCCAACAACCTTCGACGACGGAGAACCCGGAGTGACCCTCGTCATCGAAGACATCACCGATCGGAAACAAACCGAAGAAAAAATGAGACGCACCATCCAAGAATGGGAGACAACCTTCAACTCCATCTCCGACATGGTCTTCATCCAAGACAATGACTTCTACATCCTGCGCGCCAACCGCTCATTCGCCGCGTTCCTCCATATCACACCCGAAGAATGCATCGGCAGAAAATGCCATCAACTCCTGCATAACCTGAACAACTCACATGCCTCCTGCCCCTGTCAACAAGTACAACAAACAAAGAAACCAACCACGGTCGAGTTCTACGAACCACATCTTGGCAGATACCTTGAGATCACCGCATCACCGATTTTCAATGACAACGGAGACATCACCGGGTCTGTTCACATCATGAAGGACATCACCGAACGAAAACAAAAACAACAATAAACAAGACCACTTGTTTTTTTTCATCAGAAATTAAAGATGCTCATCAATCGTAACGTCACCAACACCAGCAACGTCAGGATCGCATTGGTCTTCAAATCAAAGACCTTGACCCATTCAAGTAACGCGATGATCACATATGATAAGATAAGCAGCAAGACCAGTTGCAGAACCACAATACCGATGGTATACGCAATGTTGGAGGAAAATCCATCGATGAAGACATCCCATAACGTGGCAAAAAAAGCTAACAAACCAATGGTGACCTGGGCTTTCGTAATCTCTCTCATCGAGGCTGTCAGTACATGTTTTCTATATAAAGATTATTCAAACAAGACATACCTGGATTGCGACTTTCACCGCGTCTATCATCCTTTCTAACGGCATCCCCTGAGGACCCTGCGAATCCAACAACGGCACATGAATAAAACCAATGGAGGTGTTAAGGCTCTGATCCTTCCCGTATCCTAATAAACCATAGAACAACGCGTTGCAGATATAGGTCCCCGCAAAGAAACTCTGCTTCGCAGGAATCCCTGCATCCTGAATCTTTCGAACCATATCAACCGTACTAAGCGAGGTTATACGAAGGAGCGGGCTTCTCTTCTCAAGGAATCTCGGAAACGACCATCGTCCATCCTCCAGAGGATATCGTTTGATATTGACCCCGATCTTTTCTATCTCAATCTTATCTGCTTTCGCATTCAGACCAAGACTGATCACGACATTCGGATGATACAACTCTATAGCCTCCACTGCTCGTTCAACCGATGTCGTAAAATTAACGGGCAGCACAATCCCAATGATGTTTGCATCAGCAAGCATAGAACCATTCAACGTCTCAGCGATCACCTGCGACGGGTTCATCGAATACGACCCAAACGGTTCAAAACCTGTCACCAGAACAACCCTCGCACCAGTCGCACCAATGGTCCCCAAAGAAAGAACCAGCATCACTATACCAATAACGACAAATGCGGACGTAAGTCTCATACAATTTTTATATGATCATGCCCTATAAAACTATTCCTCTCCGGCTTTATTTATAGGTTGTCGCTAGTTCAAAAATGGTAATGTCCATCTCATCAGACGCGGCCTTCCCTGTCGTCGTATACACGTAGACATCTAGGATATGCTTCCCGATAATCGGGGTAAACCACCCCTGGATCGTCCATTCAAAGGGCGGCTCAGAATCCCAGAACATAAAATACCCATCGATACAGAACACCACATATTGAATCGGATCATTTGAAAAAACATCGGCGCTTGCTACGGCTCTTCCTCCAACGATAAACGTTGAGCCTCGAAGCCCACCAAAATATTTCTTTCCAAAGGAACTCTCGAACAGGGGTCGTTTAAAAAAATATGTGTACCCCTCATAGGGTCGATGCAGGAAAATCTGAACATCCATCGGTTTTTGAGCAAACTCCGCGGTAATCGCAAGCATGAGCTTTGTCGCCTTCACATAATACGACCAGTTCAAATGATCCGCTGTGTCATTCGGTGAATGACCCCATTGGTACCCGTCCTGATGCGCGATCCAGACACCGTCATACCCATAGTCCACAAACGCTTGATCATCAGCGCCACGATACGATGGGAGGGTCACAATCTTCATGTCAATCAGGTCATTGTATTTCTCAGCGATCACCGTTGCCTCCTCCGCGATCCAGGTGGAGCGTTTCGGAGGGAAAAACCGCAGGACTCGACCGCCCTCAGCTGAGTTCGCGTACCCGATCATATCCATGTTCAGGACCGCGATGATGTTATCATCACGGAACGCGGCATCACGAGCATACGTGAAACTCCCATAGGTCCCCACCTCTTCACCTGAGAAAGCGATGAACCGGATCGTATGGTTAAACGCATAATTTCGAAGAACCGATGCTATCGCAAGAACCGCAGCAGCCCCTGAGCCGTCATCATCCGCACCAGGGGATGTTCGAAACGTGTCATAATGACCACAGAGGATATATTCTCCAATGCTCTCCTCATCTGACCCCTGCAGGGTCGCCACGACGTTTTTACTATGATACCCGCCGTAACGCCATTCATGAAATTCCGTCTCAAGCCCCATCTGCTGAAATTCACTATAGATATATTCAGCGGCAAGGTTACAGGTAATCGACCCGGTATACCGTGGGGCAAAGTTCAACAAACCAGAATGATACGTAGAAAGGAGTGATTCGTCGATCTGATTGATCATCTCGATGATAGTTCCATCATCCGAGGACATGATCGCACCATCAGATGGTTGACCCTGAGCGGGGAAAATCATAAGGGATGTATCAGACAATACCACAACAACAAGGAAAGCTACTAGGGTCTTTTTCATACGTCTCAACCTATGTGAAATGATTCCCCTTTGATTATATAAATATTTCTTTATAAAATATATCGGTGATACAAAGAAAAAAAGAGATTAGGAGGGATATCCTCCAATAAGCAGGCTGGGGTCACCAAGCAACACCCACTCCTGGGCTATCTTACAGTCTGTCTGATCTGCCATCGGAGGATGCTCGTTCATATAGTAGATGATATTCGTCCCATGAGTCGCCCCAAGGTTCTCCTCACCATCGTGATAGGCTTTGAAGAATAACCATTCCAAGTGCCGTCCCCTCTGAGTCAAGGTATCCGCCCCTGGTTCTCCGTACCCAAGCCCGGAATTCGCAATCACTGCGATTGCGCCACCCTTGGTCTGAGTAGCCATGGACCATGCCCAACACCGTGGGATCCATTCATCATACCAGAACTGACCGATGAACTCCTTAGATTCGAAATAATCCAACCCGTTTTCTAAGATTCCTTTGATGATATTGGTCAGACTCGTGTTGAACTGTGCATTATGACAGCCACCAACGATTACAACAGGTTGCTCTCCCCCATTTCTAAGATCTGCCATATGCGTGATTTTCAATCCGTTCACCCAGCTATCATTTTTCGGCGGGTGAGTCGACCATGACGCAGGGTTCCCATGGCCAGAGAAATGCACGAACCCAGCCCCCGTGCTGAACTCTGCAATCACCGAGTCAGGACCGGTGAAACGACCATTGGATGTCCAGACCATGGATGCATCAAAACCAAGGCTTTCCAGCTGCTGGAATGATGCGTTTGTCGCCATCTCTCCCTCATAATACGGGTCACCGACTGCGGGGTACGTATCCCCCGCTACACCGATGAATTTCTTGAACCAATCAGACCCATACGTCGTGGTCTCATAGGTGATGATCTTCTTCACCATGGTTTTCACCTGAGGAACATTTGTACAAGCCAGACGACCCACATACACATCAGGGTACATATCCAGGATATCCTTCTGAGTGTTCGACCACTCCGCAAAAACCCCATTATTGTTCGAATCCCAGCTGGAGAAGTTCCCCATGCTGTCATAGAGATCAGCAAAATACAGATCCGTGAGATACGAGTATTCTCCACTATCGTCATCAAGTAATGAATATCGGACCGGCACCCACCATTTCTCCTGTTGTATCCCACCATTCCTGCCACCAACCAACAAGACATACTGTGTGCCCCATTGTTCAACCGCGTTCTTAATGAAGTATTTCATCTCCTCGGCACAGTCCCGTCCTTCCGCAGGGAAATAGACACTGTCGCAGATATCGCTTCGAGTCACCAGTTTCGTTGTCATCCCCCTGTCAGTCTTATGGGTGACAAGCGGTTGTAATGCATCAGCGAATTTCTCAGGGGCGATGATGACAAGCTCAAAATCATCAGTGAATGCTGGTGAACGAGCTTCTGGTGCCTCATAGGTGATCGTGATTTGAGCGTTCTTCAAACAACGCAGGATGCCTTCTTTTGGAAGATACTGGATAGGATACAGGTGAACCGCTACAAACATCACAATATCCCCATCCTGCCTCCCTGCAGCCATATGATAACTATAGGGTTGCTCCGGGTAGATGGTCAAAGAAGCTGATTGTAACGACGTATCTATGGATCCAGTAGCAGCATCCGCGATTGGTTGAGAAGCGAGCTTCAAAGGTTTCGAAATAGGAAGTTCCTGTGTCTCTGAGAAACTCACCATTACATTTGTTATCTTCGTCATGAACGGGAAGGTAAAGACTTTGGTCACGACCGGAACCGCATAACTATCCTGGGTGGAAAGATATGAGGTTGCCTCAGATAACTCAACGATTGTATGGTCTTGATCTTCAGAAAGGATGACCGGTGAAAACACAAGGATTTCTGTTTTTTCTGCAGAATCTTTGGTAGTCAGCGATGTGGCAAACGTTCCATATCCGCTCAGGATCACAACAGCTACGATAATTACAACTAGGCTTTTCTTCATAGAATATCCCCTAATTCACTAATTAATAAAAACTCCCAATAATATATAAAACTTTGTGAACAAAAGAGGCAAAAAAATAAAAAAAGAAAGAAAAAGAGGGGGGATTATGCGATGTTTCTGAGAAAGACGATGAAGACTTTACCCGTCCCTGTTTTCGATACTTGAGGCGGTTGTGCCTCCGCACAGCTTGCTGTTGCGCTCAGAGTGATCGTTCCAAGCCCAAAGATCATCCCATCGGTGGTGATGGTCTCTTCCCCGTTCATGGCAAGTGACGCAATCGTCTCTGTCTTGGTCTTGTTGATACGACTAAGGATCCCGCCAGTCACGGTGATGGTGACACTCACGTTTGTCGCATCCGCAGAACCAATGTTGGCCACCGGGATGGATACTTTTCCGAGCCCTGCCTTAGTAAAACTCCCCAGGCTTAAGATTGGGAATGTCGGGGTTTCCGCAATATTATCAAGATAAATATCATCATTCCCATTGCGCAGGTCAGTCCAGACGACAGTCCCATCATAGGTGATATCCGTGTTCCGGTACTCAGTGTCCACTGATCCTGTCTGATCATTTACCATCTCAGGTGTGCTCCATGTAGCACCCCCGTCTTCGGTGGAGGCATAGTACATGTCATCATTCATGATATAGGTGCAGATCGCAGTGTCACCAAACGAGACGATCTTCGGATAGAGCTCATCATTTGATCCGCTTGCGGCGACAAAGGTCTTGTCCCATGTGACCCCTGCATCATCAGAATAGTAACAGACGATGTCTTGTGTGCCAGCTTCATCTGATTGGGCGACGATGATGACCTTGTTGTCCTTCACGTCAACCGCTGGATATTTCGTGTTCTCCGCTCCACCGATGAACGAATCACTAAGGTACTCTATATGACCGGTTCCATCATCATGGGCGTCCCCACGGATGAGAAGCAGATCCCATTGTGATGTCCGGTAGATATCGAACACCGCGTAGAACAGACCGTTGGACTGGTCGATTTCGATGGCAGCGTTTTCACACCCGGGGTATTCACCGAAATAGCTGCTCCATCCTTGTGTCTCGTCAGCGTAGTTAGCGTAATTGAAGATTGGCATATCCACAGATCCTGGTGATGCACGAGTCCCGACACAGGCGATGATCCCATACCACCAAGCGATCCCATTACCATCATACCCAGCGATATCAGGGACTCTTCGATCAGAGTAAGGGAAAGATGCTCCCCAGGTAATAGTACTCAGTTCGTAGGTCGTTGTATCGGTGATATCTGTTGAAAGGAATGTATGTTGGTCAGCACCACTATTGCTCAGGAAATCTCCCTGCATCGTCCCAACAGCTTTTCGCCCCGTTCCCCAATAATCAATCGCAGGATGTGACTCTGCTCCCTCAACAACGAAATATTGTCCTCCCGCCCAGGTTTGTCCCCCGTCGGTGGAGAAATCCCAGATAACATCATTTTGAGAAGAGTCCACAACAGAGGTATAAGCGACCAATAACTCCCCTGTGGGGACAGCCCCGATCGCCGGGTTGTTTTCTGTTGCTACCTCAGTCGTCACTTGTACATCGGTCCCTAACATACCGGTGTTCTGGTCTTTGTTTACTGTAAGTATTTTATCTGTTTGGGTTACCGCTAGCATTTCATGGGTCGGAGTCGCATGCATATTCACAATTTGTACTTTTTGATTTTGTGAAGGTTCATCGGTCCCAAGAACGTTGGTTGTTGGTACGATCATCAAAAGACCGAGTACGACTGCCCCAATATAGATTGCTTTTTTTCTTCTTTCCATAAAAAATCCCATTTTTACTAAATACCTGGTTACTTATATACCTTTTCTCCTGATATTTCTACAAAAACAGTATTTTTCAGTCCTTTTCATGAGAATAAACAAAAAAATAAAAAAAAAATAGGGATATATTACTGGACCCCGATGACAAAGAACACAAGGACTGTCCCTGTCGCGGTCGCCTCAGCAGCTTCGACCTGCATGGTTATCCCGGTTTTCCCAAAACCAAGGACGAAATCATTAATAGTGACTGATTCACCGACCCCAAGAGAATCAATGGTTCCTGATTTAGTCTTTCCCATAAAAATCAGTTTTCCATCAAGGTTCATCGTCCAATCAAGGTCTGATAGATTCATTGACCCTGTGTTCGAAATGGTCGCTGAGACACCCAGCCCACCTTTTATCATGATAGTCACGGTTGGGACTTCCTTCTGGATGGTAAAGGAACAGGTTTTCTCTGTCTCGGTATTCCCCACGGTATCGGCCGAGTAATAGGCGACTGTATGATTCCCGTTTGAGGATACGACAAAGGGTGCGGTGTACATGATCCATGCCCCATCGTCGAGTTTGAATTTGGTGTAATCAATACCAGAGTCGTCGGTCGCAGTGAGGGTAACAGTNACATCACTGACATAGACGTCCCCTTCCAGCTCTCCGGTCAAGGTANAAGTGGTCACTGGCGGGGTTAGATCTTCCCCTATGGTGACGATGACCTTTCCAAGGGTGCTGAAGTCACACCATCCCCGTACACTGTTATGACCTTTCACTCGGTAATAATAGGTTCCATTGGTATTCCCGGAGATATCATAGTAATAATTGGTGATGGAGCTTGACAGGGTCGTTACGGTATCAACAGCAGCCACCGGAGTAATATCGTCGATATAGAACCCTTCCTGTAATGTCCCTGTGTCGGTCGTATATCTCAACCGGATAAACACGGACCCTCCAGAATAATTACTCAGATCATACTCCTTGTATTGCCAGCCGCCCGATGATCCAGTGAAAATATCTAAGACTTTGAAGTTCCGACCATCGGTGCTGACCTCGACAAACGCATCATCGAAATCACTCTCAGTGTTATACCAGCACCAGAAGGAAAGCTTCATGCCTTCGGTAATCGGGATTGGATAGACAGACGTCATCGAAGAAACATCAGAGTTGGTATACCGAGATTTAAAGCTAGATCCCCCAGAGTGGTATCGTGAGGTCGACAGTGCGAACCCATCAAGACTCCAGAGATCAGACCCAGATTCCGCGTCATCGGTTCTAGTGGAAAGCCCACCAAGCTCGTCAAGCTGGAAATAATCAGGTGATGCTAACGGGTTCTGCTCCATCCAGGATACTCGATAGTTCCCATCAGAGTCATTGGGTACTTCGTCAAGGACTGGTGGCATCACACGTGGTACGACAGTGTCACGTATATTCTCCGCTTCTGAGATGAGATACAATGCCCCGTCGTTGTTTTCTTTGCATATCTGATCAAGATAGCTTGCAGACGGATGGAAATCTGAACACGCTTCAATGGTATAAGCAAACGTCGTCCGACCAAGGACATAATGACTATATCCATACTCCCAGTCGATGTTATCGCCAGTCGTCCCATACAAACCATAGGATTGACCTGGTGTATACGTCCCTGAACCACTCTGTCGAGTGATCCGCTGTGCAACCCCTGTTCCAATAGCACTAATATATGTGTTATCTGGGACATGTGATGAGGTGTACCCCCATGGCCAGTACAGTTCTTGTTGGTACGTGTGCCAGGAGATCGAGGCAGAAATATCGTGCGTCATAAAGAAATTTGTTATCGCCTGGATTTCAAGCTCTGAAGCTGGCCCCGGACCACAGTACACCTCGTCCCCCGGGCTATGAGTCACTGATGCATCAAAGATAGATCCCCACTCGCCCCAAGCGTTTCCATCAGTAGACCCAGGATAGTTCCGGTTTAAATCCACTCCTGTCGTTCCATACTGTGGGAAGTACTGTCGGTTCTTCCGCCAATCATGACTGAGGTCATGACACCAGACATATCCATCTGGGTTCACACAAGGAACAATCCATATTCTCCGGTTCTCCACAAAATCAGTAATAGTGGAATTCACACCATATCCCGCAGTCAGATTGTTCGCGATACGCAAGCAGATCTCCACGGTGGGCCATTCACGGGCATGATGAAGTCCCATGAAAAACACACCAGGTTCCCCTTCATCAACACCAGGGTTATCAGAGATCTCCAAACACCAGATAGTACGTCCTTCGTAAGTCGTCCCAATGCTGAAGAGACTGGTGATATCAGAGTAATTGGTAGCAACACCCTGCAAGATATTTTCCACCTGGGCAAATGTATGATATGATCCCATCATAGTCGCATGGTATGCATCCATATCTGCTATACGAGTTGTATATGAAATCTGATTGTCAGTTAGCTCGGTTAACCGGTATCGCGGGATGATGATATCCACATATTCCCCATGGCTTGCTGCAACGACCTCCACACCCTGTGGAAGCACAACATCTCCCTGGGTGATATCGATTCTCACAAGATCTTTTACCGAAGAAGTCGGCTCATTACTCTGTGAACCTGAAATCGAAACAGATCCACAAAGCAATATCACTAGTGTTCCGAAACAAATGATTGTCTTTTTATTCATCTCTCATGCCTCCATTCTAGGAATATCCTCCAATCTGTAGACTGGGGTCACCAAGTAAGACGAACTCCTGGACAGTCTTGCAGTCCAGTATCTCAAGCATCGGTGGATACGTGTTAAGATAATCAATAAGTGCTGAAGTATGCGCCTGTCCAAGGATGGTCTTATTGTTCACCCCGTAATTTTTGAAAAACTGCGTGTTCGCATACCCTGAAAAGAACTGGGTGCAATCAGGGATGGAATCATTGTTCCAATCCTCCGTAGCGAACCAGTCCAGCCCGGTGTACGCCATGGTCGCGATACTCCCACCATTCTTCACACTAACCAATTTCCATGCCCAGCATTCCGGGACCCATTCCATGTAGTAAAATTTCCTTTGGAAATACGAAAACCCATCCCTGAGAAACCCTTGCGGAATATTCAAAAGACTCGTGTTGAATTGTCCATTGTGACACCCGCCACAGACGGTGACCGGCAGCTTTTCCCCATTTGTCAACTCCGGCATATGTTTCAACTGTAATCCCGTGATCCAAAGGCTTCCATTATGTGGTGGATGCGTGGACCATGACGAAGGGTTCCCATGTCCGTCAAAGAACAAAAACCCACAACCGGCATTGATCCCATCAATGACATCCTGCGAACCCGTGAAGTTCCCGTTCGATGTCCAGAGTCGGACGCCATCAAAACCAGTCAGATACTGTAATGCAAGAGCGTTTTCTTCTTCACCTTCATACCAGGGATCTGTAGCATTGGGTGCGGAATCCCCACCGACAACAACCATTCTGTTGAACCATTCAGCCCCAGCGGTCGTGGTCTCATAGGTGATTATCTTGTTCACCAGGGATTTTACCTCATTAACATTTTTACACGCAAGACGTCCGAGATACACCTCCGGATACAGGTCTAGGATGTCTTTTCCTTGGTTATTCCATTCAGCAAACAGACCGTTCCCATTCGAGTCCCATGTTGAGAAGTTCCCAAAGGCGTCATAGAGATCAGCGAAATAGAGGTCGGAGAGATATCCTCCCTCCCAGTTTGCCCCGTCATCTAGGTTAGTGTATCGGACTGGGACATACCATTTTTCATTCAGAATCCCACCAGACCGTCCACCGACTAAAAGAACGTAATCGGTCCCCCATTGGTCATAGGCGTTCTTGATGAAGTATTTCATCTCCTCGGCACAGTCCCGTCCTTCCGCAGGGAAATAGACGCTGTCACAGATCTCATTTCGTGTCACAAGTTTCGTGGTGATTCCATTGCTGATTTTATGGTCCACCAATGGCTGGAGTGCTTTGGAAAAATCCTTCGGAGCGATAATCACGAGTTGATACTCATCTGCTTTTGCAGGTTGGGCTGTGGGAAGATCATAGGTTATTGAAAGGGATGCTGTGTTCCTATATAGTAGTATATTATCAGTTGGTATGTATTGGAGTGGGAAGCAGCGAATCGTCACAAACAGAACATGATCATCACCGGAGATCCCCGCACCAAGATGATACTCATAGAGGGATTCTGGGTAAATCGAACCAATTTCTTTTTCTTGGTTGTACCTCACAAGTGTCCCAGCGATAGAGGTCACAGGTGTTGGTGCTGACACAATCGTATTTTCTAGGATGTATTCCTCCGGTTCGGAGAATGTCACATCAACACTTCTTATCGTCGTACCAAATGGGAAGATATAGGTGGTGACAGAAGCAGGAAGCATCGGTGCACCAGGTGTGTTCAACCAGTTGTTTACATTGTTTATGGTAACGTACGTTGAGCTTTCTTTGGTGATGATCTCTGGGTTTGAAAAAAAAAGTATTTCTGTTTTCTTCAATGATGGTTCTATTGTTTTTGAAACAGCGGCTGCCCCAAGTCCACTTAGGACCATGATTCCAATTAATACTAGTGGTACGAATCTTTTCATATTATATCCCCTAATTTTTATCGATAACATCTAATGAAGTTTATCCCTGTATGCTTTTAATTATATAAATCTCTATTTAAAACTATCTTAGGGATTGAACAAGCAGAAAGGACAGGATATCCTTTGAGGGCACCTCCTGGACGCTCTTCCAGAAGATATTCCACGTAAGAGTGGTTTTTTCAACAGGTGCCACCAGTTCAATGGAAATAAGTCCGTAATCAACATGATCCTCTGTATTCCATATTTTTATGGAGCCAGTAAACGTTCCTTGCTCATCAGGCACGTCAACGTACACATGGACTGTAACCTGATCTCCCGATGGAAGATTTATGCCGCTGTTTGGTTCAAAGACCCAGTTGCTGCCCCACGCGGGGGTCTCTGCGATCGCCCAATCCAGATATGATTCACTGAACCCTTCCGGGTCGGTGCCGATGTTAGACACCGTAAATGTGCCTAAGGCGAAATAATTGGTCCCACTTTTGACACTTCCACTTAAAGAACCAGTCACCTGCAGATTCGGCTCCGGGGGGTCATACGAATCAGACAACTGGAACCAAACTTTCGCATCATTTTCCTCGTCACTATTGTCTCCCCCATCCGGTTGGTAGGTCCCTGAGGAAGTCAGATACCCTCCCTCAGAGATGATCGTGTCGATCTGGATGATCTGATTTGTGACAAGGCTGTATTGACAATGAAAGATCGCTCCTCTAATGTCAGTAGTGCTGTCGTCAGATCCTCCACCGATGTACCCGCTAACATCTGCCAGGTCATCCCCCGTAATCGTATCCCGATCCCAGACTTTAATCGTTATCTCTGGGGTCGGTGTCTGAACATGGAACCGATACGTGACATCCTCGGTATGGTCGTCTTCATTGCTGGAATAATCATCATTGATCTGTTCGCTCCATTGGCTTCCCGTGTAGACCTGTACTCGATACGACCAGTCCGCCTCACTTTCTAGCCATCCTTCGATTTCACCGATCATCTGGATCCGATGGATCTTCACATTCACCTGTGGACCAGTTTGAGGCGTATAATCAAAATAGATGATCTCTTGACCTATTTTACAATCCCCATACAGAATCATAAACCAGCCATCTTCACCCCAGCCTGTCCCCCAGCTGTTTTTACAGATCCAGCAGTTTTGTGCATCATCATAACCGACAATGACGACCGCATGGTTCATCGGGTCAGGGTCGCTCCCCGGGTGTTCATACACCCCGCCGCTGTATCCAAAGAAGTCATCATAGACGATCATTCCTGCGACCAATGGACCTTTTTGAAGCAACGCGTTTTTTATCGAATTGATATCACTTGCTACCGTATGCCATGCGTCAATCTGGATGATGAGGTCTTCCCAGTTGCTGCATTTATCAGAACACGGAGGAACAGTGCCAGACCCACTCACATAGGCGAAGCAGGATTCTGGTAATGTGCCATAGGACGTTATGAAATTATAGGGTCCTGGCGAATAAGCACCATCGCACCCTTGGATATAATCACCCATCCATTCCATCCCACACGAGACAATGAACTGTTCTGAAAGATCAATGGAATACCCCGGGTTTCCCTGTCTTATTTTCATGAGCGCCTCGATCGAACCAAGGGGTGCAAACGCGTAGCAGCTTCCACAGTCCGCCTGGTTTTTAATTGGGGTAGTCCAGTCACCGGTCTGACCATTGTAGGTTGCATCCCGCCAATCCCATGATGCAGAGGTCACCCCTGTGAATGCTTCTCCTTCAGGGAGTGTTTCTTTTACAGGCAGCAGTCCCGTTCTATGATAGTTTCCATCAATGTCAGGTGTCTCAGGTGATTCGCATCCGCAGTCATTGTCGCTCGTGATTTCTTCAGACGGCTTCTGCTGATTTGTCCCTGGTTTCATGTCTGTATCATTTTGTTGTTGTGTTCCAATGACGGTAATACAGGTGCCTAGCAATGTACCTATCAATAGGATTGAAAATATTTTTGTGTTCATGGTATTCTTCCCTTTGTTTGTTGACAGCCCTAATCACCTATAAATATTTTTATCTAACCTGGAAAAAGATAATGATAATATATAATGGAACGACTTTTTTTTTTGAGAACTACTGTATTTCTATAAAATGCAATAGTTGAATATACGAAATTTTATCACGTATCACTACGATTCTCTTGCAAGACAGTCTTCCATAATGTTTATATCCTAAAACGCATAATAATAACGTGAAATGAAACAGCAGAGCATTCGGAAAAAAGAACTTGATTCCCTCAGGACTCAGTGGAGGAAATCCCATCGGACCCTGAATGGCAGGATCATCTTATACCCAGACAAACCACCTGAACATATTAATGCTCGGGGCAGCAAACTGTATAACTGGTTCTGGGGGAAGATTCTACGTGAAACCAAACCAGAGGAGATCCCTGCTATCGTGTCAGGCCTGCAGGATGCGATCCATGCAGAGAAGGACACTCGGAAGATTCAGATACTGAGGACCATGATCGGGATGGCTGATGATGCGTATCAATTCAAGCAGCTTGAGGATATCAAGGATTTTGATACAGAGCTTCAATTAGAGCATAAACCGGTGTTCAATGCGGAAGACGGGGTCATTTATCGTAGCGGAAAAATCTATACAACGGATTATAACGAGGATGAAAGTGAGATCCTCATTCGAGATATCGAAGGGATCATCATTGATATGTTATCTTCTGAGGATACAGAAAAAAATGCGTCTCCTTCAATAGTTCGGAATAATACCTATAAGAACTGGAAGTATATGGAGAAAATCTGATTCGAACCACCAGTAAATAACCTGAATTACTTTATGTGTTTTTTTTTATAACCAATAGGAAAACATCTGAATGGAGTTTTTTTTTTTTTTTTTTTTTTTTTTTT
>WSSedL1B2DRAFT_1000043_pt1 | contig 22259 bp, 23 predicted proteins | sample WetSurSiteL1Bulk_FD_9470 | JGI IMG/M metagenome (IMG submission 9470)
CGATAAACGTTGTTTCACCATCCCGTTCGTCTGCGGTTGCCGCAACCTCGGCGAGGCGACACGACGCATCTGGGAAGGAGCAGCAATGATACGAACTAAAGGAGAAGCAGGGACTGGAAATATCATTGAGGCTGTTCGACATCAGCGCATGGTAACACGCATGATTAGCACTCTTAAAACAATGCCCACCGTAAAAATACAAAAAGTAGCTGATGCGTATTGTCAAAGTTATATTACCTCATATAAAACATTGACTGATCAAAACGTTGATGATAAAACCATTGTGTTCAGCTCATCAACCTATGGGGTCTTGAAAAAGGAAGTCTATGACATCTTAAAAGAAATCAAGCAACTGCAGCGACTCCCTGTCGTCAATTTCGCGGCAGGCGGAGTAGCAACCCCTGCAGATGCAGCACTCATGATGCAGNTTGGAAGCGATGGAGTCTTCGTTGGATCGGGTATCTTCAAATCAAAGAACCCCGAGAAAAGAGCAAAAGCTATCGTAGAGGCGGTCGCTCATTTCGATGAACCAGAGACGATTGCTGACGTCAGTAAAAACCTTGGGGATGCCATGCTGGGAATCGAAATTAGCTCGATACCAAAAGATCAACTTCTACAGGAACGAGGCTGGTAGAAATAGTCACCATAGGGGTCTTATCACTTCAAGGAGCGGTATCTGAGCATCTCACCTCCATGAACCGTGTTTTTCAAGAAGATAAAAAAAAAGGGAAAGCTATCCTAGTGCGTCAATCAAAAGATATTGATTCCTGTGATGCATTGATCATCCCCGGGGGAGAAAGCACCACTATCTCCCGTATTTTGGTCAACTCCGGGATGTATGATGTGATCCGCGAACGGATGAACAACCAGGACATCGCCCTGATGGGAACCTGCGCGGGATGCGTCCTACTTGCCAAGGAACTCACCGATACAAAGGCGGATGTCAAACTCCTAGAAGCAATCGACATGCTGGTGGAGCGCAATGCTTTTGGTAGGCAAAAAGAATCATTTGAACAATCAGTCCAGATAAAAGGATTGACCAACTCCTATCATGCCGTGTTTATCCGAGCGCCGATTATAACAAAAACATGGGGGGATTGTGAGATACTTTCAAAAGCTGGAAAAGAAATAGTCATGGCCAGGCAGAAAAGCTACCTGGCGCTATCGTTTCATCCTGAATTGACTGATGACCTCAGGATTCATCGATTTTTTTTAGAGATGCTATAGCTATGCTTTCATGATAGCAAGCAGGAAGATGCCAAGAGCGATCAGCGCTCCAACAACAGCACCGATAACTGCGATGATCCCATTCACTATCGTCCCTGAAAAGTTCAACAGGTCTATTGGTGCACCCATGAAACCTAACAGGTTCGCGCCCCAAAGGAAGATGACTCCAACGATAAGGCCGATAATGATTAAAATCGCTCCAACTGCTCTGCTTTTACCAGAGCCGAAATAAGCGGTAAAAATTCCTGCGATTACACTTGCTATTGCAAACACCAGCGTCATCATGCTTAGAAAATATTGTACTAATCCTTCCATTTTTTTTCACTCCTTAAAACTTCGTTCCCGTTAGCGTTTTTGTATCGATTACCCCTTCGATGGTTCTGATTTTGTTTACCACAATGTCTCCGAGGCTTTCGAAGTCATCCGCTTCTATTTTCGCGATGAGATCGTATTCTCCAAATAACGGATGGAGTTCTATAATCTGTGGTACCTTTGAGAGTTTGTTGTAGACCTCATGTTCATGTGCGGGAGCGGCACTTATCAGGACAAACCCAATTGCCATAGATTTTACCTTCCTCGCTCACCGTTATAATGTCATTGGATATAAGTCTTACGTTATGTATTAATTCGCTTCTATCTTAAAAAAGGTGTTTTCCTTTTGCAGCATCTCGGTTGTTTTCAAGTGAGATTTGTTGAGCGGTATGTGTTCCTCTTACCTGTTTTTACTTTGAGACATCTGAATGAAATTCTCTCTGCTGCGGTCATAGGTCCGTTCAACAGTATCGGAAAAGAAACATGCGGGCAGTTCGTCTCTATTTCGATGATAGTTGAGACAGTCACAACATATCCCCTTCCTACTGCAAGGATAGCTACAATTGCATACGTTTTTGTTTTTTTGTACTTTGCATTCAGTCATAGTTAAGATACTCCAATGAGTTTTTTAAACTCGTTTTCATCAATGATGGTTAAACCAAGTTTTTTTGCTTTTTCGTATTTTGAACCTGGGTCAGAGCCGACGACGACATAATCAATGTCTTTTCCAATCGCGGAGGCAACCATCCCTCCTTTTTTCATCACAAGGTCTGATGCATCAGGTCGGCTTAGTGTCGATAGTCCTCCGGTGAACACGAACTTTTTCCCGTTGAGTGGTCCTTCTTTTTTTGTTTCCTTAGTACGGATCCCGATACCCTTAAGCTTGTTTATCAATTCGATATTCTCCTCGGTTGCAAAGAAGGTCGCTATCGCTTCAGCGGTTTTCTCCCCCAGTCCATGGATCTGGGTTAACTCTTCAGCGGTTTTGCTGGCAAGTTCATCAATACTCTGGTATTGTGCTGCGAGGATCTGGGAAGCGTATTTTCCCACATGTCGGATTCCTAACCCGTACATCAATCGTGCTAACCCCTGGTGTTTGCTCTTCTCGATGGAATCAAGGAGGTTCTGAACTGATTTTTCTTTGAAACCTTCCAGTTGGAGTAGGTCTTGTTCCGTCAGAGCATACAGATCTGCGATATTGTCGATGAGGCCTTTTTCAATGAGCTTATCAATGGTTTGTCCACCGAGATGATCGATGTCCATCGCGTCCCGTGATGCAAAATATTCGATGCGCCATTTCAGCCGCGCAGGGCATTGCTTGTTCGGACAGCGGACAGCGACCTCATCCAAAGTCCGTATGACGTCTGATCCGCACACCGGGCATTTTCGTGGAATCGTACGGGCTTTCTCCTCGCCTGTTCTTTTTTCACTGATGCTTTTTACCACTTGGGGGATGACATCGCCGCTGCGTTCCACAAGCACCATGTCTCCTACCCTGATGTCTTTGCGTTTCAATTCATCAAAATTGTGCAAGGTCGCTCGGGAGACGGTGACTCCCCCGACTTGGACGGGCTCCAGGATTGCCACCGGTGTTAACGTTCCTGTTCTTCCTACCTGGATCACGATGTCTTTGAGTTTGGTGGTTGCTTGTTTTGCGGTGAATTTGAACGCGATAGCCCATCGAGGGTGTTTAATGGTCGAGCCCAGCTCCCTTTGTTGGGCGAATGAGTTTACCTTTAAGACGACCCCGTCGATTTCATAATCAAGCGACTCGCGTTTTGTCTCCAAGGTTCTGCAATAGGAGATTGCTTCTTCTATGGAAGCGGCTTTTTTTATCAATGGGTTGATCCGGAATCCTGCTGCCCGTAGGGTCTCAAGGGATTTTTCTTGGCTTTTGAAATCTTTGTCCGCGTATGATATATAGTACAAGTACGTGTCTAATGGTCGTGATGCGACTATACGCGGATCCAGCTGTCGAAGTGATCCTGCTGCTGCGTTCCGTGGGTTGGCGAACACCTGTTCTCCTTTTTTCTCTTGTTCTTTGTTGAATCTCTTAAACGATGATATTGGGAAGTATACTTCCCCTCGCACCTCAGCGTTTTGAAGGTTAGACCCGTGCAACCGCAATGGGATACTGCGGATTGTCCGGAGGTTTGAGGAAATATCATCACCTTTTATCCCATCCCCGCGAGTCGCTCCGCGGATGAAGACCCCGTTTTCGTAAATCAGAGCGATGCTGACCCCGTCGATCTTTGGTTCACAGATATATTCCACTTCTGTGACGACCTTCTTCACCCGCTCGTCGAATTCCCGAAGTTCATCATAGGAATACGCATTGTCCAGGGAGATCATCGGTATTTTATGCCCCACGGTTGCAAATCCCTTCAGTGGTTCTCCTCCGACCCGTTGCGTCGGTGAATCAGAGGTGATGAGGGTAGGGTACTGGGTTTCCAATGCCTCGAGCTTCTTTAACAACATGTCGTATTCGTAATCAGAGATTACCGGGTTGTTTTCCACATAATATTGATAATTATGGTAGTTGATCTCATCACGAAGTTTCTGAATCTGTTTTTTCGCATCGTTTTTATTCATTGGTTCACGTACCAATTATTTTTTCAATGTCTTCTACGGAGTAAGTATTCAGGATGTCTTTCTGCTCCAGCCAGCCTCTTCGGGCGGTCGCAATCCCGAATCTAATGAAATCCAGGTGATTGATGCTGTGCGAATCGGTCCCAAGGACGAACCCTATGTTGTGATCCTTTGCTTGTTTTATATGAACATCATCGAGGTCCAGACGGTCCGGGAACGAGTTTATCTCAAGACGGGTATCGGTTTGTTTGGCTGCGTCAATGATCTGTTCGATATCGACCTCGTACGGGTCTCGTTTCCCGATGAGTCGACCAGTTGGATGCGCGAGGAAATTCACTTGTTCGTTGTCCATTCCTTTGATGATGCGTCGGGTCATGGTTTCTTTATCCATTTTAAATGCCGTGTGAATCGCGATGTACACGAAATCGAAGTGCTCTAATATTTTGTTGCTATAATCAAGGGTTCCATCTGTTTTTATATCACACTCAGTCCCGCAGAAGATCCGCAGTTCTGGGTGCTTCTTCCTGATTTTTTGTATCTCTAGTATTTTTTTCTGTATGCGTTCTTCGGACAATCCGTTCGCAATCTTCAGGGATTGTGAATGATCAGTAATCCCGATGAAATNATATCTTCGTTTTTCTGCAACAGNTGCGATGGTTTCTATAGAGTCACTGCCATCACTCCAGAGGGAATGGACATGGAAATCTCCTTTGATCGCATCAGGGGTGACCAGTGTCGGTAATGTGTGATTTTTTGCAGCGTCGAATTCACCGCGGTTCTCTCGCAGCTCTGGTTCGATGTAGGCCATCCCGATTCTCTTGTAGATGTCTTCTTCTGTTTTTCCCGCGATGTATTTCTCAGATTCTTTCTCAAATAACCCGTACTCATTCAACTTGAATCCTTTTTTTATCGCAAATCCTCGCAAGGTGACATTATGATCTTTCGAGCCCGTGAAATATTGGAGCGCGGCACCATAGCTTTTTTCGTCGACCACACGAAGGTCCACCTGGAGATGGTCGTTGAGGATCACACTTGATTTGGTGATCCCCTTCGCGAGGATCTCGGCAACCTCCGGATACTGTACGAAATGGTCCATGACCGTTTCAGGGTCGTTTGACAAGGCAAGGATATCGATATCCCCGATGGTTTCCTTCATCCGACGAAGGCTGCCTGCGATGTCTATTTTTTTTATCTTTTTGTTTTTCTTCAGATATGTTAGGTATCGATTGCCATCCTCATAGGCGACATTCAGTAAAACCCTGCCACTTGTTTTTTCTAACAGTTGAATGCCTCGGAGGATGTTCCGCTCAGTAATCTCCCCGAATCCCTCAAGACTTCGCAGTTTTCCATTCCCTGCCGCGTCCCGAAGTGCTTGGATGGTGCTGATCCCAAGGTTTTTATAAAGAGCAGCCACCTTTTTTGGTCCAAGACCAGGGATGCTAAGCAGATCTATCAAACCAGGTGGGACTTCTTTTTTCAACCGTTCAAGGTACTCGAGTTTTCCTGTCTGTACAAGCTCAGTTATCTTCTTTGCTAATGCCTCCCCGATCCCGGAAATTGACTCTAACGTACCTTGTCTGACAATTTTTTCGATATCATCATCAAGAGCTTCAATGGTCTGTGCCGCCATCCGGTACGCTCGCGTCTTAAAAAAAAGGTCGCCTTTGAGGTCTAACAGGTCCGCAACCATGTACAAGGTCTCAGCAACGAACTGATTCTTCATAGCACCTCATCTCTGTTCATTGAAGATGGACGATTATTTCAACGGCATCGCCATCATGCAACCCTAGCGTCTGACGTAAGTTATCCGGGGAGATACATTCTAGGATTGTCGCATAATGGCTCCGTTTCGGTAGCACGATCGCCCCTTTCCTTCCACTGATGGTCGCTTTAAAGCAGATCACACCACCGAATGTTCGATTCTCCGCCTGGAACTCCTCTATTTCGATGCCGCCATAGCTGCGCAGCAAACGTATCTTGTTTCGTTCAATGTATTCGATCTCCACATTCAAGGTTCCCGGGTAGGCGACAAATCCGAGTCGTTTCTCAAACTGATCCGCGTACCCTTTGTGCCCCGTGTAATATTTTCCCTCACCCATCCCGGACACCAGCTTGCCTTTGAAGACGACTTTGTTCGTCAAATCAAAGATCTGTTTATACGAAAGGTATTCGGCTTCCAATGCTTCTGACCCATGGCCTGTAATCTGAATCAACTGTTTTTTCACCCCAAGCTCCCGGGTGATCATCTCCTGCGTGTCTAATTCAAGGAGGTACCGCGAAGCGGTCTGCTGGCTGGTCTGTAACTGATCTGCCAGCTCATGGGAGGATAACTCTATCTTGTTATGGACTGCCCCAAGCAACGCAAGTTCCTTGAGAGTCTGCATCAAATAGGGTTTCAACGGGTTTTTTTCTGTCCCCGGTCGTTTATTTTCCGATTGTTTCAACAAGTTTTTTCCCTTCATCCGTAAAAACGTATGTGTTCCCTTTCTTCTCAACAATACCTCCGGTGATAAACTCATCGATGATGCGTTGAGCCACTCGGGGAATGATACGATTTTTTTTGGCAATGCGGGAAAGATTGGTTTCCCCTGCGACGAGCTCATCAAAGATTACTCGTCTGAACTTATTTGCAAGTATGAATCCTTCATCCATTCGTATCCAACAGCTTAATTTAGAGGTATCACATAAACCTTTTCAAACTTATGTTTAGAAACATCCCACCAATACTCAATGCAAAACAGCTCTTAGACCAGTCGATTCGTCGAACAAAAAAAATCCAGATTCATGATCGCGATAAACGTTATGAAATAAAAAAAATTGTGATCGCACGCACTGAAGCATTCATTAACGATCTTCTCGTCCACCTAGAGTCTTATGTGAAAAACTTTCCATCGTTAGATAGATTGCCCTTGTTTTATCAGGAGATCATAGACATTAAGATTGATACAAATAAACTGAAGAAATCATTAGGTGCGATTGACTGGGCTCGAAAAACAGTAGAAATGGTCTACCAGACACAGAGCAGTTCTTTGACCAAATCAGGCAATGTCGAGTTCCTGAAACAAAAACAAAAAGAAATCTATGGTCGTGTATCATCTATCGTTAAGCAAGTAGATAAAAATCTTGTTTTCCTCGCCAATGCACAAAAAATCTTACGAGCATTTCCCGATATTGAGGATGTCCCAACAGTGGTGATCGCTGGGTATCCTAACGTGGGAAAATCTTCACTCATCAGACAACTCTCCGCTGCAAAACCCGAGGTTGCACAATACCCGTTTACGACAAAACAAATTTTCGTCGGCCATATGGAAAAAAAGATACGATATGAAAAAAAACGATATCAGATTATTGACACCCCCGGTCTGCTGGACCGTCCTCTTTCAGAGCGGAATAATATCGAGCGACAGGCGATAGCCGCATTACGTCATCTTGCTGACCTTGTCGTTTTTATCTTCGACCCGTCGGAGACCAGTGGATATCAGATGACTGAGCAGCAGCTTATGCTTGTAAACATCCAGAAGCTGTTCAACGATATCCCCTTCCTCATCGTCGAAAACAAAGTCGACATAAAAGACACTGGTTCAGCCAATCGGAAGATATCCTGTATGACTGGAGCGGGAATTGAGGAACTGCGAAAAGAAATCTTCTCCCTTCTTAATTAAAAGGATTCTTTCGTAGGTGCATATCCTTGTACATGTTCATCTGCGAAAAATGCTCATAAAAAGACCATGTGATATCCTTTCCAACGACAATTAGGAAAGGAAGATCTTAGATTTTTTATACCCTCTTTTCCCCCCTCTATTCTTCCTTCCTATTGTTAGTTTTTTAAAAAAATTTTCTCATGAACATCGAAAAGACAAATTTAAAAGAATTATTATGATGGTTATCGTCGGGTCTTCATGGTCTGGATGATTTCCTTACCAAAATCAGTGACTCCGTAGAGCCGAACGTTCTTCCCACCGGATCGCTCTTCGACCATATTCAAACCAATGAGACTTTCTTCCTCACGATACCGTGTTTCGATCCCGCGTAACGCCCCAATGACATTTGAAGACGTCGCACCAATACTATACGCAATTTCAGAGGTATAACTGCAGTTCGGGCTGATCTCAACAAGGTATTCTGTCACTTTGCGTCGAATGTTGCTGCGTCGAAGTGCCCGTATCGCAACCGATCGTTTAATCTCGATAGAGCGGTCTATCGTTGTTTGTTCTAGCATCCCATCGTACCCACTAAAAAAACGAATAGGACCTCTTTTAATAAAGTATTCGCTACCGGATACCTCGCTACATATGCACTTGCACTACTGCTTGCATCATCACCTCAGCATCCCGGTATTTATGCAGGTGCTCGGTAATGGAAAAAAATAACGACTGTTTCAGGTGGACTTTCTTCGGGAGAAAAACAAATGATTTTCTTCATTGGATAAAATCAAAAAAAACCTCTCGCAAATGAAATAATGTCGTATTTATAGGAGATGCACGATTATAATCATGAATAAGAAATCAAATCAAAAAAAATATGTCTGTTTCATCATAAGTACCATATTAATAATAACAATCCTCTCAGAGATGGCCCAGAGCCGTAAGAGCTGTTGAAACAAAAAATACCGGTGTCTCACAAACATTTAAATAAGTAAGGAGAATTAATTTTGATATAGGGGAATCATGTTGATCCGGAACGGATTCGCAATCGGTATTATCCTACTGTATATTATTTCCACGGTCACTCCGATAATCGCAGAAAAACAAGGTACTGGAGCATTTCCAAACGTCCCCGCTCTCAATACATACGAAAATAGCGCAACAGAACCAGGTCTCATTCTTTATACTCCTATGCTATCGACAAATACCTATCTTGTAAACCGAGATGGGACCGTGCTTACTAATTGGCAGAGCAATTATTTCCCAGGATTGTCCGCGTATCTTCTCCCGAATGGAAACCTTCTCAGACCAAAGAGACTGAATTTCGAACCAGGCGCCAGCGGTGGGATACAAGAATTCTCCCCGGATGGTACCCTCATCTGGGATTACACGTACTATTCCTATGGAGAATACATGACACATCATGATGTCAAACCCTTACCAAACGGAAACGTACTAGCTTTATCCCATATTTCTCTGTCTTATTCAGAGCTTGTGACATTCGGGCGGAACCCCAGTAACGTTCTTCCTGGAGGAATGAAACTAGAAAAAATACTAGAAATCAAACCAACTGGACCTACAAGCGGTGATATCGTCTGGGAGTGGTGTTCAGCAGATCATCTCATACAAGATTTTGATCCGACCAAATTAAACTACGGGGTAGTCGGAGACCATCCTGAGTTAATCGATATTAATTACTATGACGGGTTAGACGAGGACCTCTTCCATTGTAACTCCATTGACTACAATCAGGAACTCGACAAAATCCTAATCAGTTGCAGGAACTTCAATGAACTATGGATCATCAACCATTCCACGGGAGATCTCATCTATCGATGGGGAAACCCAGAAACATACCGTGCAGACGGGGAACAAGAGCTGTTCTGGCAGCATGATGCGACCTGGATAAAACCTGATTATCCTGGTGCGGGTCATTTATTGGTCTTCAATAACGGGGTCGGTAGAGGGTTTTCGTCTGTCGATGAAATAGACACCTCGGTAGGAACTATCGTTTGGAGTTATACACATCAAAATTTCCTGTCAGCCATGTACTGTGGAGCAGCTCGACTCCAATCAGGAAACACTCTCATTTGTGATAGCGATTATGGCACTTTCTTTGAAGTAACCCCTGATGGAACAACCGTCTGGCAATACCAGGCCCAAGATTACAATGGAAAAGTCTTCAAAATTGATTACATACTACCAAATGAAAATCAAGTCGATTGCATCGGTTCTCTATCATGGAATGATATTGAACCGAATTCTACCGTCACTGGTTCTTTCATCATACGCAATAAAGGACAAACACCACTCGTATGGAATATCTCAGAATACCCTGAATGGGGAACCTGGGGGTTTAGTGCCTCCGGTGGTATCGTTGGAGAAGAAGTCAACATAACCGTTACCGTGGTCGTTCCAACCCAGGAGGACGCTGAATTTGAAGGTTTCATAAAAGTGATAAGCCACGACAACCAAGAGGATTATGATATCGTTCCAATTTATTTACAAACACCACTGAAAATACAAAGTGAACCATCTACCGTGGTTATTAAATCACACATCCCTTACTTTATTTTGAGAAATAAGATCTGCCGATAACTATTCAAACCAGCCATACTGATGGTGAGTGCGGGCGCCGGGATTTGAACCCGAGTTTTAAGCTTGGCAAGCTTAAGTGATACCAGACTACACTACACCCGCGTATCCTGATAGTCGAGACACAGAAGCAATCATCCCTTAAAAAGTATTACGCTGGATTACCCATCATTACAATCCCCATTTTTTCCAGCATAATCTATAAATATTGGAGAAACTATATAATTACTGTTGGTGAATGGAATAATGGCACCTAGGAAACGAATGATCAGTGTTCTTTCGGTTGTTCTCTTCTGTACGATTTTATCATCCCTATCCGCAAACGGGTCTCTTTTGACACTTCACCATCAGACGTCATCCATTGATGACATCACCTTACATGATGACGCGTTCCATGGCCGAGGCAATCTTCCATTCATTGAATGGTGGTATTTTGATGCAAAACTTGACAACGGTTACTCACTTGTTCTTGGTGTACAAGTCCTCAATATCTTTGCAAGGGGGATTGTCACCACCAGACTCACCCTGTATGATAAAGAATCAGTCTTACTCAAAAACTATGAGAAATATTTTCTCAGGGATTTATCTGCTTCCTCTGACATCCCCTCGGTGTACATCGAAGGTAACCAAGTCATTCTTGGTTCTTATGATGCTGTAAATGATCGCTTTGTCTATAACGTAAACATACAGAACCCAGAAAGTTCCGTTTCTTTACAATTTGTTGGATGTACAAAAGGCTGGAAACGACAGCAGCAAACAGGCGACTGGTGGGCGGTAATCCTCCCCCGAGCAAACGTGACCGGGACTATCACCATTAATAACACAACCATGAATGTAAATGGAACCGGGTATCATGATCACAACTGGGGGATCGGTGCAAGGGTCGCCATGCATTTCGGATGGTTCTGGGGAACCTGCAGCTCAACGAACTACACGGTCACCTGGGCTGAGATACAAACAACACGGTTGACACAGATTCCAATAATGGTCCTGAACACAAAAAATGGTGGTTATCTTGAAATACCCTCAGACACCATATGGTTCTCAACAGAAAATATCTCCTTTGATCATTTCAGACGCGTCCCCTGGTTCTTCAGCATAGAGACGGTCACCGAGCATGTTTTCCTGATCATCGATATGGAGGTCATCAGCGTCGATCATACCGATATGTTCGGATTCATCAAATACTGGCGGTACCATGTCCGATGCTCAGGGACAATCGTCGTCGATGGTCATATGGAGACCGTGGATGGGATCTCCATCATGGAGTATCTGAGGTTCCGATAGCAGCGACTGCGGATTGTTTCATCATCCGTTTCAGAGGTTTACTGAGATGTCGACGGGCGCAGATAGGGACTTCATAGAAACCCGGTGTGATCGAACGTTTTTTTTCCTGCAGGACTGGCTCTGAACTACTCGTCCCACAATTTCTACATTTGTAGCCTTGATTGGTCCCTTTTGATTTCATATGTTTGCCGCAAGTCGGACACACTGGATTTTCTACCTTTATGGTCAATGGCACGAGTTGTTTGACATTGATTTTTTCAAGATTGATAGTGAGCGGATGCTCACGGACGCCTCCATAGGCTTCTACAATGTCTCCCTCGGAAAGCTTTCGAATACTCTTTCGGAATCCTTTTGTTGGTTCATATGCAGCACAATCGATTATCCCGGTTCTATCCTGGATCCTGAAGAGGACATGACCGCCTTGAATCGTGAACGGAGGTTCAACAACGGTTCCCTGGACGATGACGGATTCATATGGTTTAATCTGATCGATGGATTTTCTCTGCAGATGATCATCGGTCCCTTGATTCGTCACAAACACCAGCCAACTCTCAATCGGCTCAGATTTCACCTGTTCTGATGCCATCACCAGCTCGTCTGGACTATCCCCTCGTATCCCATAGAGGATCGGGCAGGGTGACGCTGGGACGATACGATTATGATGATTCTCAATATCATAGTTATCAAACGTGTTTGGGTATTTCGCATCCATGTGTTGGACAGAACGTGCATCAACATGTCGCTTCGTACCCCATCGTTGTCGCGGCCGATACGTGATCAACTCATAGGTCCAATCCCCGGGTTCCCAGCAGATCGCCGCGGTCGCCCCAATCAAGCCGCGCTTGTTTTTGTATCCTTCATAGACCGCGCGATGTTTGTGTAGAAGGTTGATGACCTCATCAAGATTTACGACCGTTGTCACCACTTTCCAATAAAAATCAAGTGGTGGCTTTTCTTGAAGAAGAACATACCCTGGATTTGTGTTCTCATCATCAACCCGGGCTTGTGTTTCAACGGTCTCCTTCACAATCCTAGCAAGATTCTCCTGCTGACTTTCTGAAAGCTCCAATGACCGATCAGGGGAACAGGATATCTCTTGACCATCAATCATTCCGATTTTCTGTCTTTTGTTCCCACGGGTTTTCCCAACCTGAAGACACAATGCTCCATTCCCCCGGGTCTTCCAAGGGACATTGGGGTTCAAACGAACAAGCCGTGGATAACCGATGATCGCATAGTCATCCATGATCTTCTCAATGATAGTCCGTGCTACATACGTGGTGCACCCACCATTCACTGAGTCTGTGTCGTCAATACCTATCCAGATGAATATTCACCAAAAACGTTATTAGAGAGGTCGTACTTTAAGCTTCATTACCTATGGATAGAACCGACTTACTCACAAACATCAGAGAGTTTTTAGGGGACGCGGGTTTTTCCGTCTCTGACCCATGTACGTTACGTCTCCCAGGTTTCGACCTCGTGGCTCGACGAGGGGAAACCCTGCTCATTCTTAAAGTACTGTCAAACATCGATGGTCTCTCAGAGGATGTTGCCCAAGAACTCCGAGCGGTAGCGTATCTGCTCAAAGCAACTCCCTTGCTCATCGGTGAAAAGAACGGGGTAAACAACCTTGAGGATGATGTGGTGTATTTCCGGTTTGGCATCCAGACAGTCACGACAGCTACATTGCAGAACCATCTACTTGAGGAAATCCCGGTACGTGCCTATGCAGCCCCCGGTGGGTTATACGTCAACCTTGACCAGGAAAAAATACGACGATTACGCCAGGAGAAAAACATCTCGCTGGGTAACTTTGCGCGTCATGTTCGCGTCTCAAGACGCACCGTCCGGATGTATGAGGATGGTATGAGCGCACGCATCGACATCGCGGACCGCATCGAAGAGATGTTTGAACAGGCCGTGACAACACCAATTGACCTGCTCAAGCCGTTGCTCATGGAAACCAAACAATTACCGTTCTACAAAAAAAACCAGGGGGACGCCAAAGAACTCCAATCCGAGATATTCACCCTGCTTCAGAACATCGGCTATCGCGTCATCCCCATGGATCGCTGCCCCTTTGAAGCTCTGAGCAAAGAAAAGGAAAAAATCCTTCTTACCTGTGTACAACAATACAATAAGAAACTCGCAGAAAAAGCCCATTTCATCAGCAGTATCGCAAAGATCACTGAGAAACATGCCGTGGTCTTTACTGATAAGGATATCGAGAAAAAGAACCTTGAAGGAACCCCGATTATCGGGAAAAAAGAACTACGGAAAATCCGTGATCCTGAGGATGTCTTTACATTAATTCTCGAGAGAATCACCTCTGATTGACTATTATTACTATGACACAAACTTTTATAAATAAGATTCTTATTCCCGAGAACTACGTTACCCTCTGGAGTAACAAATAACCCTTAGAGCGTCGATGATGAATCATGGCAGACAGTAAAACTGTAGAAGCAGTTCAAAAAGCAATTGAGGAATCAAAAAAACTCGAGCGGAAATTCAAACAATCGGTAGACGTCGTCATAAACCTAAAAAACATCGATATGAACGATGCGAAGAACCGTGTCGAAGATGAAGTGATGCTTCCCCATGGCAGGGGAACCGAAGCGAAAATTGCTCTCTTTGCCAGTGGGGATCTTGCGCTCAAATCAAAATCTCATGTTGACTTATTAATAAAACCTGAGGAAATCGAGGAACTCGCCAAAGATAAGAAAAAATTCAAAAAGATCGCAGACGAGTATGATTTCTTCATCGCCGAGGCACCCTTGATGCCCACGATTGGTAAAACACTCGGTATCATCCTTGGTCCTCGAGGAAAAATGCCAAAACCCGTGCCACCAACCATCGATATCACCAGTATTGCGAAGAACCTACGGAAAACCGTGAAGGTTCGATCAAAGACTACAAAAACCATCCATGCAACGGTCGGCAGAGAAGAGATGAGCACGGAACAGATTGCAGAGAACATTGACGCTATCTTGAAACGACTTGAAGGAAAACTTGAACGCGGAAAATTGAATATCGGCTCGGTGTACGTGAAAACAAGCATGGGGCCACCAATGCGAATAGGTTAAAGGTGTTAGGTTATGGCGCATGTCGCATCATGGAAACACGGGGAGGTCTCAGAGATTACATCTCTGGTGACTCACCATAAAATCATCGGAATCCTTGATATCGGAGGTATTCCTGCTCCACAGCTTCAGCAGATGCGAGGTGGTATCCGAGCGAAAGCTCAGATCCGTGCATCGAAGAACACACTGATTTTAAAAGCATTAGACGAAGCGGAATCTCAGGTGAAAGGAATCGGTGCCCTGAAAGATGAGGTGCACGGTCAAGCCGCTATCATCGCGACCGATATGAACCCGTTCGCATTATATCGAGAGATAAAAGCAACACGGAAGATGGCCCCAGCAAAAGGAGGCGAAATCGCATCCCATGATATTGAGGTTCTCGCGGGGGACACTCCCTTCAAACCTGGTCCGATCGTCGGAGAACTTCAAAAAGTAGGGATCCCAGCCGCTATTTCGGAAGGAAAAGTCGTCATTAAGAGCGACAAAGTCCTTGTCGAAGCAGGACAGAAGATTTCACGGGAACTTGCTCAAATGCTTTCTCGTCTCGATATTTTCCCTATTGAACTTGGATTGAAATTAAACGCCGTGTATGAACTCGGCGATATTTACCGACCAGACGTCCTTGATATTGACATGGATCGGTTCATGGGCCAGTTACGAACAGCATCATTTACTGCATTAGGCCTCGCGATGGAGACCGGCTGGGCAAATCCCCAGACGATTCGTCCTCTGTTAGCAAAGGCATATCTGAGCGCACATACTCTTGCGGTGGAAAAGAACATTTACACCAAGGATACTATGAAGACGCTACTTGCCAAGGCACAACGTTCGATGCTGTCTGTTTCATCACAGGTTAAACCTGTTAGTAAAGAGGGCGAAAAAACCCCAACCTAGTAGGAGGACAAAGCTATGGAGTATGTATATAGTGCGATGCTTCTGCATTCCGCAGGCCAACCTATTAACGAAGAGAATGTAAAGAAAGTTCTCACTGCCGCTGGTGTAAAAACTGATGCCGCACGAGTAAAAGCACTTGTTGCTTCACTCGAGGGTGTCAATATTGACGAGGCGATAAAAGCAGCCGCCGTCCCAGTCGCAGCGCCTGCCGCAGCCGCAGCACCTGCTGAAAAGAAAGAGAAAAAGAAAGAAGAAAAGAAAGAAGAAGTTACTCAAGACGAAGCAGCAGCTGGACTTAGCGCGTTATTTGATTAAAGATGCAGAGGTTGTCATCACACAACCCTCTTCTTTTTGTTTTTTTCTCATCATATTTTTTCTAAAGAGCCCTCGTGATAGATTTTTCATACGACCATCATTTATAATGATTTTAAAAAAAACAATGAAAGGTGGGGGACGGGATGCATTGGATGGGAGGAAAATGCCTTTAGTGGAAAGCAGATATCTAAAGATACCTCCCCAATGTCTATTGTGTCCCCCAACAACAAATAATCATGGAAAATAAATAGTTTTCCCCCACTGTTCCTTCTCCTGTTGATTTTTTGTATGCTTGAAGTGTCTGATAGGCCTCGCACAAGAGATGAAAACAAGGGTTGTTATCCCTGTCTATTGGTAGCCTCCGGTCATCAGACTTGGGTCGCCAAGGAGCATGAATTCTTCAATTGTGAAATAATCTGGTCCGACGTTTTGGATATACGCATTTTGTGAGCTGGTCAACATCTGGCCAATGGTGATTCCGTCGGTATAGGCGTCGAAGAAATGCACATTCAGGTAACCAGCACCGCCATACACACCATTGGAATCAACCCAGGTATATGCCGTTCGTGTCGATCCGATCGTCGCAATCGCTCCACCTTGCTCGTTTGCCAGAAAACTCCAGGCGAAACATTGGTAAAAATCATGGGGATCTGATGAGAGGCTGAAGATTCTGACCAAGGTATTAGTCATTTTTGGGTAATAGTTCCGCAGATCAGTGATATTGAAATCCAGTTTTGCCGTCAGACAGGCATCAAAGAAGATAATGGGTAGTTTATAGCCGTTTTTCAACCCTTTTAAATACGGGGTGTAATAGTAGATTTTAGCTTTTGTTATCGCGTTAGGTCGGGACGTCCCCCATCCATGTTCAAACCCGTGACCTGAATAGCTAACAAACCCAGCACCTTTATTGATTGCCCAGTTGAAATTAATGCGATGAAGATTGAATTTTGAGGTCCAAAGGAATGTCTGTTGGAAATCAGGCATCGTCTGAGCCACCTTGATATTCGTAATCTCTCCTTCGTAGACAAAGGGTGGAGCACCCATGCTCACGGGGAAGGTATCTCCCCCTGCAAGAATAAGGCGTTTGAACCAGATCTGATTTGAGGTCTCCTGCTCATAGACAATGATTTTACTGACGACCGTTTGGACTTCTGTGACATCTGCGCAGGCGAGCCTTCCGATATGCACGTCCGCGTACAAATCAACACCGTCGAGATCGTAACCGTCTTCATCGATCTCACCGAACCGATCATTCCCGTTTGCATCCCAGCTGCAGAAATCTCCATTCGCATCAAAAACGTCTCCATAGTAAAGATCTGATAGGAGGTCTTGTTCCCACCAAGATGCGTAGGTGAAACGGATCGGAAGTTTCTTCATGTCACCGACTAGCAGGACATACTTGGTATCCCACTCCTCGGCTGCTTCCTTGATGAAGTATTTGATCCGTTCAGCGTCATCTCGTCCATAATGCGAGCCGTAAATCTCCTCAAGTGGGACAAGGATGGTGGAGACACCATAGCTGTTCTTGTGGTTAATAAGCGGCTGCAACGACTCAGAAAATTCAGTAGGGGAGATGATCACTAAGGAGTACGGTTCTGAGGAAGCAGGAGCAGGAGCCCCCTCCGTATAGCTGATTTCAATGGTGAAATGAGTGCTATAGAGCAGCGTATCAGAATTTGGTGCATAACGAACGGGATTGATCTGGACGGTAACAAAGAGAGTATGGTCATTGTCACTGTTTAACCCAGCCCCAGAGTTGACCGTGTACCATGATGTAGGGTACAATTGATCATTGCCATAGACATCCTCATTGAACACACCATCCACTGGGACGAGTTGATCACCAATCTTTTGTTTGGTCGGAACCGGTCGAATGAGCTTTTCCACAATCATGGTCTGCATCGTCGATGGCTCAACATCAACAGAGATGATCCTGGTTCCAAGAGGAAACTCAAAGGTTTTTGAGAACGTCGGCAACATGGGGCATCCTTCTACGGTGAGCACCCCGGTCGCCATATTGACAATGATTTCACCAAGGTTATCCTTGACATTCAGAACCGGAACTGAGAAAGCAACCTGATCCACGAGAACTTCCTGTTCGACAGTATCCCTTTGAGCAATCGCAGGCATAACGTTAGCAATCAGTAAAAGAAGTAGTATTCCACCTATGATGAAAGTATGTATCTGCGTGTTCTTCATATAATATCCCCTTGGAAAGAGCGAATCAAATAGTCCTATATTAATCTTGATTCTCAAATCAATTTAACGAGGCTATTGTATTTAAGATTTGTTATAATAAAATTGGTCAAACACCAAGCGATTCTCACCCCATAAAAACCAGAGTTCTTGGAGAAGAGACTTTAAATATTAAAAGCCGTATACTGCCTCACTTCCATCAGATAAAACAGGTGAACTATGGGCAAAGGAATAAACGCCGCACGCCAACTAAAAAAAGCACGAAAGAACCAATTGTGGAACGACCGGTACTACAAAAAACGAATCCTTCATCTCAAAGAAAAAGCAGATCCACTCGGAGGCGTACCACAAGCGCGAGGCATCGTTATCGAAAAGGTTGGTATCGAGGCAAAACAGCCCAACTCAGCAATCCGGAAATGCGTCAAAATCCAACTTATAAAAAACGGTCGGCAGATCACCGCGTTTGCCCCAGGCAACCATGCGATTGGATTCATCGATGAACACGACGAAGTCGTCGTCGAAGGCATCGGTGGTCGGATGGGGCGAAGTTATGGTGATATCCCTGGCGTCCGTTTCAAAGTCATCAAAGTCAATGATGTCTCTTTAGACCAACTGGTAAAAGGAAAAATTGAGAAACCAATGAGACGGTAACTATGAGTGAAAAGAAAGACCCACAACCCAGTGCAGCATTCTTCCCGATGTTCTTAAAATACGACCTTAGCACAATAAAAATCGAAGACCTAGGTCTGCAACGGTACATCAACCTCGAAAACAAGGATTTCTTCCTTGGTGCACCACATGCGAACAAGATGTTCGGGAAAGCAAATGTCCCGATTATCGAACGACTCATCAACATCCTGATGAAAACCGAGATGTACACCGGGCAGAAGACCAAGGCATATACCGCGGTCCGCAAAGCATTTGAAATCATCGATAAACGCACCAAAACGAACCCAGTCCAAGTCCTCATCGATGCGTTACAAAACGCAGCACCAAAAGAGGAAACAACCCGGTTACGGTTTGGTGGCATCATGGTTCCAAAAGCGGTGGATATCTCACCGCAACGCAGACTGGACATCGCGTTACGTAACATTTGCACGGGTTCCATGACTGCGAGTCATAAAAATAAGAAGAGAATCGAGGCATGTCTTGCTGATGAGCTCTTCAAGGCTAGCAAGAATGATCCTGCATCTTTTGCGGTTGCAAAGAAAAATGATCTTGAACGGGTCGCCAAAGCAGCTCGATAAAAAAATAAGATATGGATTTTTGAAGGTGTATAACACATGGGGCGAAAAGAAGAGAATATTCAAAAAGCAACAGCGCTGATGAATAAATTAGATCATATTCGAAACATTGGGATTGCTGCACATATTGATCATGGGAAAACCACGTTTTCAGATAACCTCATCGCAGGTTGCGGGATGATGAGCGAGGAGCTTGCTGGGAAACAACTGGTCTTAGATTACGATGAGCAGGAGCAGGCTCGTGGGATTACGATTAACGCGGCATCAGCATCCATGGTTCACAACGTTGAGGGACAAGATTACCTGATTAACTTAATTGATACACCCGGTCATGTCGACTTTGGTGGTGATGTTACCCGTGCGATGCGAGCAGTAGATGGTTGCATCATTGTCGTCTGTGCCGTAGAAGGTGCGATGCCACAGACGGAAACGGTGATTCGTCAAGCGATTCGTGAAAAAGTAAAACCAGTATTATTCATCAACAAGGTAGACCGACTTATTAATGAACTTCGAGTCACACCAGAAGAGATGCAAAATCGATTCATTAAAATCATCAACAGGTTCAACGAACTTCTCGATCGTGTTGTCCCTGATGAGTTCAAAGGGAAATGGAACGTGAAAGTCGATAACGGAACTGTTGCGTTTGGTTCCGCGTTCCATAACTGGGCGGTCTCCGTTCCCCGTATGAAAAAAACTAACTTAGGATTCAAAGATGTCTATAACTACTGTAAGGACAATGATCAGAAAACCTTAGCGAAACGATCCCCTATCCATGAAGTTGTTTTAGACATGGTTATTGGTCATCTCCCGTCACCGAATGTTGCACAAAAATATAGGATTCCGCATATCTGGAGAGGGGATTTGACTACCGCTCTTGGGAAAAGCATGGTCGAGTGTAATGAGAATGGACCGTTAGCGTTGATGGTTACGAAGATTATCCTTGATCCGCATGCCGGCGAGGTGGCGATTGGTCGGATGTTCAGTGGAAAGATCCAGCGTGGTCAGGAATTATATGTCATTGGCATGCCGAACAAGAATCGTGTCCAGCAGGTCAACGTCATGGTTGGACCCGACCGTATCCCCATTGAGTATGTGAGTGCAGGAAATATTGTTGCCGCAACTGGTATCCGTGATGCGATCGCAGGATGTACCGTGACCGATAACCCTGAGGCTGAACCCTTTGAGCGTATCGTACATGTCTCCGAGCCGGTCGTCACAGTCGCTGTCGAGGCGAAAAATACAAAGGATCTTCCAAAACTCGTTGAGGTACTTCGATTAATCTCCAAGGCAGACCCCAGTATCCAAGTGCAAATTAACCAAGAGACTGGCGAGAACCTGATGTCAGGGATGGGGGAACTCCATCTTGAGATCACCGAGTATCGTATCCGTAATGACCATAAAATGGAGATTGTCTGCTCAGAGCCGATTGTGGTCTATCGTGAGACCGTCAGCAAACCAAGTCCCTATAAATTTGAGGGAAAATCACCAAACAAACACAACCGGTTCTACATCGAAGTAGAACCATTGCCTGATAGCATCGTCAAAGCCCTTTATAACAATGAACTACCGGAGAATGTGAAGAAATTCAAGAAAGAAACCGCGAAGATACTCCAGGACCTCGGGATGGACAAAGATGTCGCAAAAGGCGTGTTTGGTGTTCATGGGCTCAACATTATCACTGATACAACCAAAGGGATACAGCATTTGTTCGAAACCAGAGATTTAATCATGGAAGCCTTCGATGAGGTCATGAAAAGCGGACCGACCGTCTCAGAACCCTGTCAAGGCGTCCTGGTAAAACTCGTCGATGCAAAGCTTCATGAGGATGCCATCCACCGAGGACCCGCACAGGTCATCCCTGCAGCGAGAAACGCTATCTATGGTGCGATTACGATCTCTGAGCCGACCTTGCTTGAACCGATGCAGAAGGTCTTTATCAGCACTCCCCAGGAGATCATGGGTGATGCGTCACGAGAGTTGAATTCCCGACGTTCCGAAGTCAAAGATATGAAAACTGTTGGTGACTCCGTAGAAATCGAAGCCAAAGCACCCGTGGCTGAGATGTTTGGATTTGCATCAGCAATCCGTTCAGCTACCGGTGGTCGCGTACTTTGGAACACTGAAAACATGGGATTTGAACCCTTACCAAAGAATCTCCGGGATGACGTGATTAAGAAAGTCAGGGAACGCAAAGGCCTCAAACCAGAGCCATACCCCGCTGATTACTACATGGGATAATCCCTTCCGAAGGATTATTTCCAAATTCTTAAAAACCATGTGTGGATACAGTGGCGACTATGCAACGAGGAATCATTCCGATTAACCAGTTTTTCGAGTTGGAATACCGGTACTACGAAAAGGATCCAACCTACAAATACTTCAACAGACGGTTCGAGATCTACCTCATCGGAAAAAAAGGGATGCAAAAAATTTACATCCTGCACATGGACAACTGCGACCGAAGACCAGGCAGATGGGCACCCCACATCCATCGCGCGTCACAAGTCGCAAAAAAACTCTATTTTGGGGTTTCCACCCTCAACTGGAGTGAGATCAAAGAAAACTTCCTCTCCGCCATCATCGCAGAGATCGGGGATGCATACAAGGCAGATGCGAAGAAAGCAATCGTCAACCTTCTCTCACCAAAACTATAAAAAATCATCCTTTTCTTTTTCATCTCTGACATATGTTTTTATACTAGGTTCTCTCATCCTTTTTTTATGGAAATGGTCCCACTCCCCGAGGTAGAGGAAACATTACAGGCTTTTAAGAAAAAGAAAAAACAAAAACAGAAAAAGAATGAAGAAGAGCAAAAAGAAGAACCAGACGATCCCTGAGCCAGTATTATTTTGTTACTCCTTTTTTTTTTT
>WSSedL1B2DRAFT_1000044_pt1 | contig 22187 bp, 22 predicted proteins | sample WetSurSiteL1Bulk_FD_9470 | JGI IMG/M metagenome (IMG submission 9470)
AAGTTCAGCTCTGCTCTACAATCGCTCATTGATTTTAAGATTGGAAAAGGCGTCGATACGAAGTTCAAGTCTGTTGAATCTATCCTGAGTGAGTACGATGGATATGATGCTCCTGAACAGATAAAAAAATTCATCAGAAACGAGTTTGATAATTCAAATATCACCTATGTCTTACTTGTCGGTGGTCTGAAGTCACATATTTTCGCAAAGGATAAGGATACCACCTCAGGCGGTTGGACTGGCTGGTGGGTCCCCGTCCGATATGTAAATATGCCCTATGAGGACGACGAGGGATGCTTATCTGATCTCTACTATGGTTGTTTGTACAATGCGACCGGTGGTTTTGACAGCTGGGATTCTAACGCTGATGGCGTCTATGCTGCCTGGAACAAACCAGGTGCCTTAAAAGACACATTCGACCTTTACCCAGAAGTCTACGTTGCACGGATCCCTGCAGTGACCCTCCGTGAAGTCAAAGGAGCAGTAAAAAAGATCATGACCTATGAAAACACAGGACCAAATGAGAAAACCTGGTACGCCAACTTTGTTGGAGTCGGTGGGAAAACAGGAGAATATTACCTGGGAAAACCGGATGGAGAATACCTCTGCGACCTTGCCTACAACTATACAAAACTTGCTATCCCTGAGTTACAGCTCACCAAGTGTTACACCACGAATCGTGATACCGGGGGACGAACACCAGTCTCAAAAGATATCCTGAAATCCATAAATGAAGGAGCAGGATTCGTTGATTTCGAAGGCCATGGGAACCCCTACTCCTGGAATACGATCTGGTTCGATGGAGAGTACCCAAAGGATTGGACCGGTGGTTTTAACATCTTTGACTATCCCTTCCTCATTAATGGCAATAAAGTACCAGTCGTGATCGTCGGAGGCTGCCACAATGCGATGTACAATGTGTCGATGATACCTGCAATGCTTGATAGGAACCATTCGAAGACCAGGTATTTCTGCTACGGAGTGCCAGTCCCAGTCTGCTATTGCGCGGGTCTCCTATTGAAAAACCATGGTGGAGCGATCGCTTCAGCGGGCAGTACCGGATATGGAATCGGATATGTCGGGTATGCCGTGAGCCTCAGTGGAGAACTGGAGTCGAACTTCTTCTATGAGATTGGTCATGGATCTACCCATCTCGCACAGGCTCATAGCCAAGCAATTCAGAAATTCCTATCTGAAGAAGAAGTACAACAAACGGAAGCATTCGTCATCACCAACTGGGCGATCCTTGGAGACCCAAGTCTCTTGTTTGGTGGATATTCCTAATACAGCTAGGACTACCCCCATTTTCTTCTTTTTTATTATTCTAAAGATGATGATAATCTCCTAATAGAAAGTTATTTTAACCTGCAATTGTTGTGTAACCTGGATGAAGGGGAGACGAAATTCTATCATAAACATGTACCATTGTAAAAATTGTGACGTCAACTTCCTCGTACCACTAAAAATGCTCAAACGACAGGACAGTTTCGTGTTTGTTTGCCCGGAATGCAAAAGCCATGACTGGGGACACATTTGGTAAAAAAAGAGAGACAACAGTTTATAAGCCACGAGCTATTTCGACATACTTAGAACCCATGTCGAAAACAAATAACTCAGCACTCACCAAGCAGGTTTTCGATGCACTTTTCAAGGTGATCGGACGGCGTACTCTTGATAGTTTCGCGGTTCAAATCCTAAAAACAACCCTGGAGAAATTACAAAAAAAATATGATTTTCTTAGCCTTGTCACGATTCATGAGGATCTTTTTTCAGAGGACGGTATTCACGCCACCTTTGATCAGACCTTTGATGAGGTTGATCCGTCTCAACTCGGTGAAGCACTCGATGCTTTGCTTCGTATCATCTACTTGGAATTAACAGAGAACATTGGCAATGATGTCGGATTGTATTTTATCAAAGAGCTCAAGGCACATCTAGGGGACGTATTAATTGATGAATTACGGGAGAGAGGGATCCAATTAGAACGTATTGAATCAGAGCAACATTTACGGTTTCAGACCAAAGGACCACACCTATCATCGCCATCGTTTCCAAAAGGAGAATTGGAACAATCAGTCTATACTTGGGATACCGTCTCGACATGGAAGTATAAGGATAATGTCTGTCTTTTGTATGATACTCAGGGCAGATTATTAGATACGTTGCAGCTGGATCTCATCGTCGAAGACTATGTCGAGCGGGTGACCGAATCACACAGACAACTAACGATGGCATCACCAAAGACAACGATGTTGAAGGTGACAGAAAAAGAACAGGAACTCCTGGAGATGATGCGACGGCGAGACCTCGATGGAGGCTCTGCCGTGAACCTCCTTCATATCTCCCCGCAGAAATTTGAATCCATGGTCCAAAAACTCCTCAGGATGGAGATGCTGCAATATCAATCCGAAAACGAAGTAAGACTAACAGAGAAAGGACTTCGGTATCTGTCCAGTCTCCGGAAGCAGTAAGTTATTATTTTTTTATCTTCTCCCAGTCTTTTAAGAAACTTTTAATCCCAGCATCAGTCAGTGGATGTTTGACCATCTTTCGGAGGATCTCCGGTGGGACGGTAGCGATATCTGCACCGAGCCTTGCGGATTCAATCACATGGATAGGATGTCGGATGCTTGCAACAATCACCTCGGTCGGGATATCATAATTACAGAAGATCTCCATGATCTCCTCGATGAGCTGCATGCCCTCCTGTCCATTGTCATCAAGCCGTCCGATGAATGGGCTGACGAAGGTCGCACCCGCTTTTGCGGCCAGCAGCGCTTGGTTCGCGGAAAAGATTAACGTGACATTGGTTTTAACGCCTTCCTTGCAGAGCCTCTTAACTGCTTTCAGACCCTCAGGGTTCATTGGTATTTTAATCGCGATATTCTTCCGATATTTCTGTGGTATTTTTGAGATGATCTGCTTTGCTTCAACAACCATTTCTTCTGCTTTCTCACTGACAACCTCAAGGCTGATCGGCCCATCAACAAGAGTGAAGATCTCATCAACCACCTCTTGGAAGGATCGACCACATTTGGCGAGTAACGTTGGGTTGGTGGTGACCCCATCCAGGATCCCCCAGGATGCGATTTCCTTTATCTCATTTAAGTCTGCGGTGTCGATAAACAGTTTCATAATGCCTCACGTTATCCTCCGATATCTGGTGATAATTGATAATGTTTTGGTTTCTAATCAGGAGAGTGAATCATGGACATCCTCATTAAAAGAGATATGGATAAAGATATATTTGAAAAAACAGAAACATATATATATTTAGCTATACATTACCTACTCTTGCAGGAGGGGATTCATGCCTCTAACACGGAAGGCACGCATAGTGGGAAGCAGCCTCGTTATCACAATACCAAGCCAACTGGCAAAAGCACACGACATCAACGACGGAGACGACCTAGAGATAATACCCGCATCCATCGGGGAATTCAAAATACGAAAACTCAAAAGAAAATAAACACACAAGATGCACTCTCCAACTTCCAACACAAAAAAACATAAGTAGAGTTTATAAAAAACTACTGATTTTTCTAAAAAAAATGGAAGAAAACACACAGAAAGCAAGGGATAGAAAAGAGGTGAGGCTGAAATGAAAGAACAGAAACTGAAACTTGATAAAGAACAGGTGACCGGGTATCATATTGATTTAGGGAAAGCCCCGCTCATCATCATCCAAGCAAAGAAAGGTTACATCATGTGCGGATATCTCAATATGAACACCGCCAATAAACTAGGGGACATTGCTGGAAAAGTCACTGGTGTGAAGACATTCGAAGATGTTCTCAACACGACCATCATTGAAGTATCAGAACAAGCAAAAAAAGAAGGACTCACTGAAGGAATGAACGCAACGGATTTCCTAAAAAAACTCCTCTGAGGAATCCTCATGGTCACCTTCAAAGACGTCGAAGAAGCATACCAGATCCTCAAACCCGTGATCAGAAAAACACCCTTAGACCGATCAAAAACATTCTCAAACCTTCTTAAAACAAACATCTACCTGAAAGAAGAAAACCTCCAGACAACGGGGTCATTCAAAATCCGGGGTGCTTACAACAAGATCTATCATTTAACACAGCAAGAAAAAAAACAAGGTGTCGTCTGCGCCTCAGCAGGGAACCATGCTCAAGGAGTAGCACTTGCATCAACCCTCATGAAAGTGAAAAGTACCGTCTACATGCCCATCTACACATCCCCTGCAAAAGTCATCGCGACAAAATCATATGGCGCCCAAGTAGTCCTTGAAGGAGCAACCTATGATGATGCTGCACAAGCAGCAAAAAAATACGCAGAAGAAAAAAAACTCACGTTTGTCCATGCGTTCAACGATAAGCACGTCATCGCAGGGCAGGGGACCATAGGCATTGAGATTTATAATGATCTACCAACTGTTGATGCAGTCATCATCCCCATCGGAGGCGGAGGACTCATTGGTGGCGTCGCCCTTGCACTCAAGACACTCAAACCAACAGTAAAGATCATCGGTGTCGAAGCAGAGGGAGCACAATCCATGAAACTATCGTTAGAACAACATAAGATAGTTCCTCTCAAAAGCATCATGACCATCGCGGACGGAATCGCTGTAAAAACACCAAAAGACCTGACCTTTGCCTTAGCTGAACAATACATCGATGAGGTGGTTACCGTCAATGATGAAGAGATTGCAAACGCCTTGTATCTTCTGTTGCAGAGGACAAAACTCGTTGTAGAACCAGCTGGAGCCGTCGGCCTTGCTGCATTGTTAAGCAAAAAAATCTCCGCTCCTAAGAAAAACATCGTCGCAGTGCTCAGCGGAGGAAATGTGAACCTCGCCCTGCTCACTCAGATCATTGAACGAGGGATGATGCGCCATAAACTCCTGGTGAAAGTATCGATCACCGCTCTTGATAAACCACGGGTGCTCAAAGATATCCTTGCGATCCTCGGTAATGTCGGGGCGAACGTCACATCCATCGACCATGACCGAATCACGACCGCAGTACCTGTTGGTTATGTGAAAATCATCATCACATTCCAGACTCTTGGAAGAGAGCAAATCGAGATGATAAAAGAAAAATTCGATTCGAAAAAAGTCCACTACCATATCGTAAGCTAAAAAAATTCCTTTCAGAAGTGTTGCTGAGAAGAACCTATTTATAGCAATACTTTTTATCTGACCTGAGCACTATGCATGACCGATTCTATCTTCGACTGCTTTCCTCATTGTACATCTCGACATTCTTTATCAGAGCTAGTTTTGGAATCATGCTAGCCACCCTCCCCATTTATCTGAATATCACCTCGCAATACATAGGCTATGGGATTATTTCTGCGGCCTCCCCACTCTTTGAGATGGGGACCGTATTATTCATCGGCGCATTCGTCGATCGATATGGACGAAAACCTGTCTTATTAACCGGTCTTATTACTGCAGCTATCCTCCTCTTCTGCCTCGCTATGACAAAAAATTTTTACCTGATTTTTTGTCTCAACGCAGTCCATGGGATGGCCGCGGGAGCTATCCTTGTATCCTCATTAGCACTCCTTACCGATTACGCACCAGAGCACAGACGAGGACGGGAGATGGGTGCTTTCGATGCATTTAACATGCTTGGATGGGTCGTCGGCTACGCCCTTGGAGCCCTCTTCCTTGAGTTTTTCAAAAGCTCTCTGGGGCAGACCTTCCTTATCGCAGGAGTAATGGCGTTATTCGGATGCCTCTATTGTTTCTTAAATATCACGGAACCCAAGAAACACGACGTCATCTGTCAGAAAATACGGTTCCATACAATCATCGATGTGCTCAAACAACGCTCGGTTATCCTCCTTACCCTCCCATGGTTCATCGTGTTTATGATCATCGGAGCAGCAATGACGTTCCTCACCGTCTCAACCTCACAAGGAGGGATCCTATCAATCTCCCCCATTCTTCTTTCAGGAATCATCTGTGGAGCTGGAATCGTTCTGATTACCACACAAGTCATCTACGGCAGACTCTCTGATAAGTATGGCCGGTTACCAATCATGTTTATCGGCGCAATAGGATTTGTGGGAGTAATGACGGTTCTTGGGATCGGATACGGACTCGCTCCTTCCACTGATGGCGAGGCTGTGAAAAACAGCATAATCCAATTCTGGCCACTTCTCGCTATCTTCGGGTTCATGGCTCTCGCGTTTGGACCATCTGCACTCTCCTCTCTCGCCGATGAGGCACAAGAGACAAAACGTGGAGTGACCATGGCAGTATACAGCATCGTCATCAGCGCAGGGATGTTCGTAGGAGTACCTGCGGTCGCAGCGATCTTCGACCAATATGGAGGCCCAGGGGTACTATTCTTCATGATTGGATGCGCAATCGCGATGCTGTTACTGATGATCGCTCGGTATGCCCAATTGAGACACCAGAAGAAACATCCAATTATCTTATAAAGAAATCAGAGAAAAAAATGAGAAACATTGTGTTAGAACGCGTTATTCAGAAGACTTAATATCTCCGGTTTCCCAAGTTTTTTGAATTTCCCTAAATCACCATGGACCACTGCTTTTTCAACCATTACCACAAGAGCGTTTTGCGTAACCCCAACATCCCGGAGTTTCTGAGGCATCCCAAGAGCAGTAAAAAACTCCCTTGTTTTCTCTATCCCTTCCTTGGCAACCGTCCGATCGTTGTTCCCCGTAATCATCCAGACGTTCCGAGCGTACTCAACAAATTTACTCATCGTCTCATCACTCAGAACAAGCTCCATCCAATAGGGAGTCAGAATCGCTAAACCAACCCCATGAGTCACATCAAACATCGCACTAAGCGCATGTTCTACCCCATGGGTCGCCCAATCACTCACCCGGCCATATCCAAGAAGACCATTGAGTGCGATACTGCTAGTCCACATCAATTGTGCCCGCGCCTCATAATCCCTAGGTGCTTCGAGAGCAACGGGACCGTACTGGATACAAGTTTTCAGTAGACCCTCCGCCAATCGATTCTGCAGAAATGCATCCCGAGTCGGACTGAAGTACTGCTCAAGGATATGGCTGAAGATATCAACAGTCCCTGCCGCGGTTTGATTCTCTGACATTGAGAAGGTATAGGTGGGGTCAAGAATAGAGAACCGAGGCCGCAGGACATCCTTATGGATCGCAAGTTTCTCTGTTGTTTCCTCATTTGATATCACCGCATTCCCATTCATTTCAGAGCCCGTCCCAGAAAACGTAAGCACCGTCCCGATTGGAAGAGCTTTTTTCACAGAAGCATCGCCCAACACGAAGAGATCCCAGGGATCACCATCGTGATAATACCCGGTGGCAATCGTCTTTGCCGAATCAATCACACTACCACCACCAACAGCAACAATACATTGGATATCATGGTCCCTGCAAAGACGAACACCTTGCCTCACAAGAGAAATCCGTGGGTTTGGCTGCACTCCGGACAGCTCATGATATACCAAACCATTCTGCGAGAAAATATCAATAACTGTATCATATAAACCAGTTTTTTTAATGCTCCCCTGACCAGATACAAACAAAACCCGTGTACCATACTGCTTCAGTTCATCTCCTAGATGTTCAATCGAATTTCTCCCAAAAAAGATTCTTGTCGAAACATTGTAGTTAAAATTTAGCATATGCCTGCCTCGGTATCAACATCAATGATTTTATTCAATTTAAAGATTCGCGAAAAAAAAAAAATACTAAAAAGTTATCCTAGGGTTTTCTGAGTTGAAAAGAGCAGCTTCAAAGTAAAAAACGCAAGAGTAGTCCCAAGAAAGATCCCTATGAGCGCTGATAATTTTTCAATTACAGTCATACCAACAGAGCTTTGGATCACAAACCCACATAAAAGAATCGTACCTACCCCTATGATGTATGTGATATGACGGTTTGTTTTTGCTGTACTATGCAAAGGAGCCTTTCTCCATATTTCCATATACCTCTTACAGTTATCGCAGAACCATCTGTTATTTACAGGATCTAATCGTAACGCGGAGAAACATTCTGGACAATGAGGATGATGATAGGACGATAGTTTTGTTTTCGTTTTTCCAATTCTTTTCCCCAATGGGGATCCCATGCTCCGTTTGAGCAATATAGGAGACACGAGACAACTGGTGAATATGAGAAAGAGAGTAGCAGTCCTCAGCTGATTCGCAAGATAACCACCGGGGTCACCAAAGATACCGCGATCTATCCCAGTTGAGACAATGATTAATGCAACACCCATTACGGGCATCATCCCAATACCCACACTAATCGCTTCCTGTCGTTTAAACCCTGAAATCCGTGCTCCGATCGAGCTGCCAAGGAAATTTCCAAGCATCCCAAAGACGATAAAAACAGCACAAAATATCAACAGGGATTGTATTTGGTTTGACCCAAAGAGCGACAAAAAGTTAAAGCTAGCCCCAACCCATACAAAAAATAAGGGGACGAAAAATGCATAACCAATGGTTTTGATATATTCAGCTAGAGTCCCAGCCTGTGGTGTTTTTTTGAAAAAAACCCCTGCAATAAACGCTCCAATAATCGCTGTCAATCCCATATTTTCGGCAAAAGCTGCAAATAAAAAACAAATACCTAAACCAATTGTGAGGGCGATAACAGGAGCATGACGTTTTGTATCCCTGCTCGTTGAATAACGAACAAAGAGGAAACCAACAAGAATGGTAAGGATAAAGAAAAGAGAAATCTGAAACAGAAGGACGAACGAATTGCCAACCCCGAAGACCAACGCAAAAAAAACCATGGCAAGAACATCATTGACAACCAGGGCAGTACGTAACGTTAACCCAACCCGAGATGATAATAAATCCATGTCTGAGAGAATTCTGATAGCAATCGTCGTTGATGTTGCTAAAAAAATCGTGCCAATCGCCATGCTCTGCAGAACACTCAAATGGAACAACTGACCCACACCACATCCGATGAGAAAAGGGATGATAATCCCAAAAACACCAACACTTATCCCTGTTTTCCGTGTTTTTTTCAGATCGCCCAGATTTGTCTCAAGACCAACAATAAATAGGAGAAACACCACACCGATAAACGCGATCTCTTTGAACTCAGGTGATGTTAAATCAAGGGTGAATTCAAAAACAGATGTATCAAAGAGAGAGAGGGATGATCCGGATAGCAATCCTAGACAACAAGGACCTAGGACGATTCCTGCAATGATTTCACCAATGACACCTGGTTGTTTAATTTTTTCAAATGCTATGCCGAAAATCTTAGCAAATATAATCGCTAAAGTAATTTCAAGCAGCATAGAGCCAGCATCCCATCGATTATACAACGTATCGAACACACATATATAAAAGCATGCGATTTGTTCCTCAATAGGTTTTAAATATTTTAAAATGATTTTCGCTGTGATAGAAGATGTGTGAGAAAAAAAAATCAACAACCAATTTCTATGATATAAAGGTAAAAGATATCATGGTCTCTACGAAATCTGATATCACATGTATCGAGGAGACTGCAGAAATAGCAATTGTGCTCTCCAATATAAAAAACAAGGACCATGTATGGATAATGGATAGTACTGAGCCAACTCATCTTCTTGGAATCATTACTCAATCAGATACTCTTGCATTTTTTTCCCCACCCTTAACATCGTCTCAATCGTTTGAAAACCCAGATCCTCGATCGATACAATATGGAGTAAGTATCACGGCCTCAGAAATCATGTCTAAAAAACCTGTGACGTCATCTCCCGATGAGACAATCAGGGACATCCTTGTAAAAATGAAGGAACAGAAAATTAAACATCTTCCGGTAGTAGATGACGCAGGTCAACTCATTGGCGAGATTTCTTTAAATGAGATCATCCAGGAATATTCAAGGCATTTCAAATAAAACAATCAAAGGAAAAAAATTGAAATTTCCTGATAATCGTTTTTCGTAATCTCCATAGAAAGTTTTATATCAGAAGGGGGTATATTTACATGTGGGGATATTATGAAGAAACATTTCCTAAAAATAATAATCTCAGGTATCGTAGCTCTCACGCTCCTTACCACCATCCTGCCGACTTCTGCATATTCAAATGATATGCAAGAACAAACGACAACGACACAAATCACCAAAGAAACCGAACAGAACAGCAATTTCGGTCCAAGCTGGTATAACAAACCATCGACCTATGCACAGCTCATCAGCTGGTACCAAGCACTTGAAACCCAATATCCAGATTACATCGAAGTCTTCAAAGCAAACGTCCTATACAACACCGGGACAATCCCAAATGGGTATGATGATTACTACATCAGAATCACCAATGAATCACTCGGGTTACATAAACCAGAGGTGCTCTTCCTCGGTGGTCCTCATGGTGATGAAACCGTTGGAACCATCGGTATGTTCTGGTTCACGGATTGGTTGATGCGCATGGCGTTCACCGACGAACCAAGCCCGTATTATTCAAAAGACTGGCTGCGATGGTTTATCGACAACAGAGAAATCTACCTCGAAGCATCTCACAATCCCTATGGTTTTGATCAAGATGGACGGTACGATTCCCATGGTTGGGACCTCAACAGAGAAGCAGATATGAACTGGGACCCGGGTGAACCAACTGGTGGAATATGGGCGAGTGTCAATGGTAAAACACTCCACGCTTTCGTTGATAATCATACCATTCGACTCGGGGCTGATTTCCATGGTGGTGCACGCATGTTACTCTATTCTTGGGGAAACATGCATAGCAACATAGTCGGGACAAGTCCGATCACAGGGTATTCGTATAACTATGCTCCACCAGATTTTTACTTCCATGACGCCTCTAGCCTTCGATTAGGGGACTACATTGGTGATTACGGGGGAAACCTCGATAAATATAGTATAGGGACAATCCCTGATACCGTTGGATATACCGTAGGCGGTGGAATCTGTCCCTGGGCGTATGGTGCAGATGTCGAGAAAAATCCAGTAGAAGACCAATATGTTCAAGATGAAGTATGGGGCAATTATTATGGTGCAGGAGTACTCTGGCTTTCTCCGGAGATGTCTAACACAAAGAACCCTGGTCAGGATACCTTCGGAAACGATACCGTTGCTCGCTATGGCGCTGAAATCCGACGTGTGATCTTACACGAAACCGACCTAGCACAACCGTACCTCCGCTGGCAATCTGGTGTTCAAGATGATGATATCGTTATCACTAACACACCAGTGAACTTCACCTGGCAGGTGAACGGAAGCATGGTCGTCGACCATACCTACCTCCAATACGGAAACAACCCAAATCCGATTCAAACATGGACGTATACCACAACTGACCATGATGAGCACAGTGGTGATTATATCGGTGGTACGGGGTGGGACAACGCGTTGAACGGACAAACCGATGGAACAACCTATGTAGAACAACTCACCTTCACCGTTCCAGGAGAATATTATTTTGTTGCAAAAGCTCAGGTCGATCAAGTCTACAAGAACGTGCTACGACCAGATGTTTACCTCAACAACCCGTATCTCAGGATGATCAAAGAACGAACCAATGATTCATACCATGAAATATTAGAAGGATCTGATGGTATCGAAGAGATAAATGGACAGACCTGGTGGTACAGCCCAGTTCTCCATGTCTCCGTCTACCCTGAAAACGAAGCGCCGAACATCCCTGACAAACCCACGGGACCCGCAAAAGGAAAACCCGGCACCACGTACAACTACCGGACCACCACCATAGATCCGGAAGGGGACCAAGTGTATTACATGTGGGACTGGGGCGATGGGAACATCAGCGAATGGCTCGGACCATTCAATTCAGGAAGTGTGGGAAGTGCCCAGAAATCCTATAGCACCAAAGGGCAATACCTTATCAAAGTAAAAGCGAAAGATGTATGGGGCGCAGAGACCGACTGGTCAGAACCATTAGACATCACGATGCCAAAGGACGCTTCCTACCAATTCAGATTCCTGTTCCTGCAGCTTCTTGAGCATCTCTTCGAGCGATTCCCAAATGCGTTCCCAGTGCTCCGACAACTCGTGGGGTATTAACCACCCCTCGTTCTCTCTTTTTTTTTAAAAATATTTCTCTATAAGATCAGATAAATGTACAATTTTTTAGAAATGAATTATATAAACAAAAAATTCATTTTTATTTTTTCTAAAGGTATGAATTCTTAAGTATTATTATATACGCCCGCACCGGGATTCGAACCCGGGTCTGAGGCTCCGCAGGCCTCTAGGATATCCAAGCTACCCCATACGGGCTGGATGTGTGATTCTTTACTACCCACAATACAAAAAGGGGATAAAACCACAACAAGAACCGAAAACAAAAATCTTTATATAATTGTATCGGACAAGTATTGACACGGTTTACATGAATTCTTTCAACATTTTTCTATCTGGATTCAGGACGTAATGTTTTTTTATAAATATCATTGTTTGCATCATCGTTATCTTCTGGATAGAATGAGGGTACATGCAAATCACTGTATCGGAAAACTTTTTCGCTTGGGTAAGATTCTCAGCGGTAAACGTCAGAATCCAGTCGTATTCACCATGGATATAAGCACTGGTTTCCATTATAATTCCTAGCTTTGCGGCAGACTCTTCCATTTTTCTTGAAATGATTGTGTCAACATCTTTTTCTTCTGTTTTTATCCCCTTTAATTTCAACATCATTATAAAATGTATCAGCCCCATTTTCTTTTCATCAGAAACAGTGGTATATCCCCAAATCAGTTTATTTGCTTCTAATTGTTTGATCATTCTCCATGCTTTTTGTCGTGAGAATCCACAGTGTACCGCGATCGTGTCGATATTTTCATTGGAGTTTTTCTGAAGTTCTGCCAGCAGCTTCATTTCATCTTTTTGTATCTGTGCCTTAGTACTTTTTACCATAACCCTTTTACGCCCTCAGTATCATATATTATAACAATGTTCTTCTATAAAAACGTGTTCTTAAAAATTCAAAAATTCATCGCTAATCGATATACGTCTTCAACTTTTAATAAGGATATCAGAGAAACACCACCATAGATAAAAGATAGCAACAACCTTATTTTATGATATCGACCATAGCGACTTTCTCAAGGATAAGGTCACCGTATTTCTCTTCAGGAATCGTTGACAATTCTTCATCAGTGATACCAAAGCGTTTCAACGTACCTCTGTCGCCTTTTATCACGTTCTCATCGAGTGTAAGATGAAATGTTTTCAGTAGTCTTCGAATCACAGCATCATCGACATTCGGATTCTTTATATGATTCGCTGAATCTGTCAAAAGAAAAACGATTCCTTGTTTCCCTTTTTTTATCCCCATTTTTTTAATAGCTTTCTGTATCTGCCGTTCACCCGCAGCATATAGCAGTATCTCCAACGCAAGGGTGTTTGTCGCATTCATCCCCTGTTGAAACGCTCGTTTCGCATGATTTACTGCTGAAACCACATGGTCCTTCCCATAGATACCCTTCGCATCAAACGCCTGAATCACGAGCTGTTCCTGAAAAGAAAATTCATTGAGCTGCTGGACGAATGATTCGATATCCTTGATGGTTCCCTGAGTTCCGAGCACCGTCATCATCGACGAGACCCCCGAAGTGGTTTGTTCCCACGAACACCGCTTTCACCGATCTGCTGTTTGATGTTCTTGGCAACAGCCGATCCAATCCCCTTTATCTTTGAAAGGCGCTCCAATGGGACATTGCGTAAATCATTGACGGTTTTAAACCCTTCATGATACAAGGTACGCGCACGCACCCGCCCAACCCCCTTCAGGGTCACAAGGTTGAGCAATTCCTCTTTACAACCATTTTGCACCCGTATCAAGAGATCACTGACATCTGAGACACTTGAGAAATTGTACATCCGTGCATATTCCCTGGTCGCATGCAACAGCCATTCCGCCATCTCCACAATGGTATGGACATCCCCGGGCCAGATGTTGTACTTTTGAACAAGTGCATCATAGGGTTTCTCATCGATCCAATCCTCCAGCAGAAACGCTGTTTTCAGATCACTGAGAAACCATTCATACTCATCACTAGTAGAACTAGGGACATCCAACAACAAAGACTGTTTGATGTAGTCCGCTTTCTCCTCGACCCAGGAATCACTCCCTCGCAGATACAATGACCGTAAATCAGGAGTCGAGCAGATCGCATGTAACAACGATAACGATGTTATCTCTTTTTCATTGGATCGTTCCAACGCGGTCTTCAACTGAATCGCTGATAAAGGATCGATATACAATGAAGACGTCCTGCTTCCGAACAACGTGGACATATACTGGTTATCAACCTGTTCGATGAGTTGATTACCAAGGAGGAACTCCACGGCAGAATCTACTTCTTTTTTTATGGTGAACTCATCTGTTTGATACGCATAAAACGTACTTTCAATGAACTTGTACATCTCCTCAGAATTATGAACAAACTGGGTCGCCACCGCTGCAAGAAGATGCATCCGCAACGCAGATTGACTGCCGAGTTTTGAATAGATAGGCTCAGTATCCGCTAATATATAGTTGTAGAAAATCTGATCCCGTTGATTACTGTCTTTTGCTATCGTGATCGCCTCACCGACCGTATCATAACGAGGTCTGCCCGCTCGACCTGCCTGCTGCTTATACTCAAGGATAGGGATAGGTGCCATACCGAAATTCTCATCATACCGCCAGAGATCCCTGATGATAACCCGACGGGCAGGGATGTTCACCCCAGCAGCCAAGGTCGGGGTTGCAACAATACATTTGATCTGATGGTCCTTGAAGCCTTGCTCCACCAGTCGGCGTTGACTACTCTCCAGACCAGCATGATGAAACGCAACACCATTCTCCACACTAGTCACAAGAGACTGTTCGATGCCGATGATCTCTGCTTGTTCCTGTTTCATGGAACTGGCGAGTTTTTTCAGCTTTTTTTTCTCATCCTCTGTCAACAACTCAGCCACGACACTTGATAAACGGTTTGCCAAAGACACCGTGGATTTCCGATTATTCACAAAAATCAGGGTCTGACCACCATCTTTGAGGGACTCCTGGACTAATAACTCTAACGCCTTCTTTGTATCCCCTGCTATCTTTTTTGTCGAATTATCATTATATTTAATCGTATTTTGAAAAAACACTCCTTCCTTCAGGATGACTGGCCTCCAGTCGGATTGGATGAGCTTCCCACCGAACCAATCTGCCAGCTCCACTGCGTTTTTTATGGTCGCCGACAACGCGATCAACTGAGTCGCTGGATTGAGTGCCTTAATCTGGGCTATGATCACCTCCAACGTCGGTCCTCTTGAGGGATCATGGATCAGATGAACCTCATCAATCACCAATACCTTGATTTTATCAAGCCAATGCAGCCCATGTCGGAGCAACGAGTCAGCCTTCTCAGAGGTACACACGATGACATCATACTTGGAGAGGCGCAAATCAGACTCATCCAAATCCCCTGTTGAAAGACCAATCCTCAACCCGAGCGGCTCAAATGCCTTCAGATCATCATATTTCTCCCGAGCAAGCGCACGCANAGGCACAATATAGAACGCTTTTCCACCCTCCTGTTTCAACCGCTGTGCGATCGCCAAATACGCCACCAGGCTTTTGCCTGCAGCGGTGGGAATAGACAAGACGAGATGTTCCCCCCGTAACGCATACGGCAACGCCTCCGCCTGAGGAGGATATAATTCTATAATACCCTGATTCCGAAGAATCTCCTGAATTTGAGGATCTAAACCAAACTGTTCAATGCTCATACCGAGTCTTGCAATAGAGAAAGAGCTTAATAAAGAAACATGTTATTCCTTTTATTCAAACATTGTGGTGAAGCTATGGGCCGAAGACAAACAATGATGGAAAAATATAAGATCCAAATGAAAGCCTACCGGAAAAAACGAATGAAAAGTGATAGTACTCCTTACTTACCGCTTGAGGGCATCGTTTATGTCATTGATTCATTAGACCCAGGGAAGAAAATACCAGCTCAGGTGGTGAAAACCCGGGTGAAGAGCCAGCGGACAGTGATTGAAAGTCTGGCTTGTCCTGAATGCAAAAACGAGATGCTCTGGGATGATAACTGGGAGGCGTTCATCTGCACAAAACATGGGAAAAAAGCTATCTTTGAACTCGTCGTCTAATCAGGAGAAAGGTGACAGACTTAAGTATACCTTTTCATATTACGGGGTTGTGAATAGCTATGGTGGAAGAAAAAATCGGAATCATAGAACATTTCTTCTCACATATCAGCGTTGCCGCTATTAAAATCACGGAAGGAGAGCTGAAAATCGGTGATACGGTTCATTTTGTTGGCGCTCACACAGACTTTACTCAACTCATAGACCGGATGGAGATCAACCGAGTTCCTGTTGAGATCGCTAAAACAGGGGATGCAATTGGAATCAAGGTAAAAGACAAGGTCCGGGAGCATGACATCGTCTATAAACTCCCAAAAGGTGAAACAGCATGAAAGAAATGGCTGAAGTACGAGAATTAAAAGTAGGTCGATATGTATTGATCGATGAAGAACCATGCAAGATCCAGAGTATTTCTACCTCAAAACCGGGGAAGCATGGTGAAGCAAAGGCACGGATTGATGCTGTCGGTATCTTCGATGAGCAGAAACGCAGTGTCGTACATCCCGTGAAACACAAGGTTGGAGTCCCTATCATTGACAAGCGAAGCGCTCAGATCCTCGCGTTGATGGGTTCTGATGTTGTTCAGCTTATGGATATGGAGACCTACGAAACTTTTGAAATGCCTATCCCAGAAGACCTTAAAGGCCAACTCGAACCAGGAAAAGAAATCCTGTACCTCCAAGCGATGGGGAAACGAAAAATCACAAGAGTCTAACTGTTTTAAAAAAAAGGAAAAAGAAAGAAATCCAGTAGGCTTCGGTCACTATGCAGTTCCCGAATTATTTTGCAGATGCAGAAGCAAGCTTTGAGGCTGCGTCGTTCATTCTCTTTGGCGTACCCTACGAAAAAACATCATCCTTCCGCCATGGGGCAGATAAAGCACCCTCCGAGGTACGCCAGGCCAGCTGGAACTTCGAACGGTTCGACCTGCGAACAGGGATTGACTATCAGGACATCCCCGTCCATGATTATGGGGATCTTGATGTTCAAAAGCTCAACTCCAAAGAGTTGTTCACCCTTGGAAAAAACTTTACCACGACACTGTTAAAAAAACAGAAAATCCCGATAGCTATCGGGGGGGATCATTCGATCACCCCAGGGATCGTCTCAGCATTCCCAAACGATATCGCGGTCCTTTCCCTTGATGCACACATGGATTTCCGCCAGGAATACAAACACGATATCTATAACCATGCGTGTGTGATAAGACGTATCGCGGACCATATCCCTATCAAGAACATTGCCGTGCTTGGGCTTCGGTCTGCAGAAAAAGAAGAATACGAACACGCACAACAACTTGGGCTTTTTTTCCGTGATGCCTACACCATCNATGAGAAGGGGATGCAGAAAATCATCCAACAGACACAANCACNATTGAAAGGAAAAAAAATCTATCTGACTTTGGATATCGATGTGGTCGACCCAGCCTATGCACCGGGGACGAGCACACCAGAACCCTGTGGCCTCAACCCGATGCAGGTGATAGCAATCATCGAGGCGTTTTCGCCTCAGCTCATTGGCTGTGATCTTGTAGAAGTCTGCCCGCCCTATGACCAGGGGCAAACCGCGGTTCTCGGAGCAAAATTCATAAAAACCTGTCTTGGTCTGATATGGAAAGAACACCGGGCTTAGATTAATATATATCAATTTCATTCAGCACGCTCATGCAGAAGGAAAAAATCGCCCTTATCGCGCTAGTGATAATCGTCATCGGAGCTTTATCCGTCTTTGTTACCGCTGTCAATACAGACATTTTTGAAAATCTCTTCAAAGAGAAACTGACGATAGCCGAAGGGGATTGCGCTGATGTAAACTACATCGGTCGATACGCGTCAAATAACTCGGTTTTTGATTCATCATATAATGACACTACGAATAAAACAGGTGCGACACCACTGAAGATATTTGTCAGCTTCAACGCAAGTGCGACCTCCCCGAAATCAGGGTATACCGCTGGTATGATCAAAGGATTCATGAATGGAATCATCGGGATGAAAGAAGGCCAAACAAAAACAATCGGCCCGATCCCGCCAGAGGATGCCTATGGAGCGAAAAAATTCGGCGAAGGAGCTATCTTCACCAGCCAATATCTCGCCTTTGGAATGAACCAGACCGTTGAAGTAATCAACTACACCACCGAGAATCTCACCGTGAAATGGATCCAGATGGAGAACCTTGGGATCTTTACCATGCCACAACTCGTCATCAATAATCTCCAGAGCACCAATGAATCAGAAATGGTCATCTACCCCCCACCCTACTACATCTGGGAAAATGCAACGTCCATTATCAATATCACTGATACGGAGGTGACCGTAAAAACCACACCGACAAAAAGCACGAACCTCACCACCATCGTAAAAGATGTCCGATACGGGGAAAAACAAATGCTGATCTTCCCAAATGCGACCACCGCAACCTGGAACAACGATACTATAACTGTCGTCTGCTCACCCATTGTCGGTAAGAATTACACGTTCCAGACCCCCGGGTACTCCGGGATGGTCAACATCACAATTCATGTCAATAGTATCATTGGCGACCAGATCAATGTCACCATCACCAATGATCAAAGCCCAGAACCAAGCTACATGGATGTCTACAAGGAGCTGACGTTCAACCGAACCTATATTCTCCCAAGAATCTACAAAGACATCCCCGGCATGTACATCTCCTATTTCTATGGAGAGGACATCCAAAAAGCAGGATACAGCCTTGAGCCACTCGCAGGGGAAACATTACTCTTCGAAGTTACTGTTGAAAAGGTCTATAAAACCGCTCAAGAGACAAGCTGAAGTTTTATCTCACGTTCCACGAACTGCAGGAACTCCTCTTCTTTTCCTTTTGGTATCGTCGCCCCAGCCGCGATGTTATGACCACCCCCGACACCATGGATCTCCTGTGCCGCATGCGTCAATGCTACAGCAAGGTCCAATCCTCGGTCAACCAGGTCCTGTGTCGCTCTCGCAGAGACCTTCACGTCACCATTCTCCGTATGAGCAAACCCGATGAGAGGAAGCGCCTTATCGACCTCCTCTGTGTTCAGCATCATATTGGTGACAATACCAATGATCGTATCACGGATACCATCACCGGCATGGAAATACTGAACATAGGTCCGCTTCTGGATTTTCTCCTCCCTTGCGAACTGCAGACCCTCGACAAGGTTATGACGATGACCACTTAGGAGGTTCAAGGCTTCTTTCAACCATTTCCCCCTATCCCCAAGACAGACCTGCAGACCCACCTCGTACTGCCCATACCGTGCCGTCGAGTTCAGAAGGGTCGCAAACTCTTTTGCATCATGCAACTCTGTTCCTTCCTCCTCCCGGCAAAGCAGATATGTCTCTCCTAACACCCGTGCCGCAACCTGATACCCGAACCCTTTTGACAGAAGCATCTGAATAATCGCGGAGATAATCTTCCGCTTCTCCTCCTTGCGCAAATCCACCCAGGTCCGCCAAGAGTCTTTCTCCTTTAACTCGATCTGCAGCTCCTGTAAAAACGCAACAGAGGAATCCTCCCGACCACTCACCCCAGGAATCAACGGGTCAGACGCATACTGAAGGAGTTTCGCTAAAGGCCGAGTCTCCTTGCCGAAAAACCGGATATCCTTCACGGTCTGAAGCACCCCCGCTTCCCTCCCATCCTTCACAATCTCAGTATTCAGACCCCGAAGCTCACAGAAACGTCTATCCTGAAGATCACCGATAGCCCCAACAATCGCAAGACTCGAAAGATCCTTGTTTTTTTCACTGACCGCCTTGGAGACAAAATATGTCACACCAGCCCCACTCAGCTCATAGGACCCATCCCGTCCGAACAGATGAGGATTCAGATGAAACGACGTATCAGAATCCGGTGGACATTCATGATGATCAGTAATGATCTTCTTCATCTCCGGATACTGCTTACTAATCCCACTCCCCAGATCCGTAAACCATACCAGCTCATGATTTCCCTCCAAAAGCCTCTTAATCGTCACTTCATCAAGCTGCTTGATACATTCAATCGAATACTTTTTCCCAAGTCTCCGCAGGGTCTCCGAGGCAATCGCCCCCGCGGTAATACCATCCGCATCGATATGGGTGACAATATGCACCGTAGAAGAATCCCGTATAATAGAAGCTAATTCATTCGCACGACGAAGCACCTATTTTCCCTCACATAAAACGAAAGGAAAACACGCTCATTAGTCTTTTGGTTTTTCCAGATCGATTTTTATATAAAAAAACATTGATATATATTCACAAGCTCAAGAACAGCAAACAAGAAATCTCAAATAATAGAAGATGTTACAGACTGTGTCATAAAAGAGGTAAGTATTCTATGAAAAAAGAATTCAAAGAAGGAAACATCACAATCACTGTTGATTATGATAAATGCAAAGGATCAGGTGAATGCGTCACTGCCTGCCCCGTTGAAATCTTCGAACTTGTCGATGGAAAAGCAGTCGCAAAAAAAATCGCAGAATGCATTGAATGCTGCGCATGTGTGAATGCATGTCCCTACAATGCCATTGAGCATAGCTCCTGCTAAACTCCCAGTAAATCCTGGATTTTCTATGGAAAAAGAACAGATAGAAATACGTCTTGTAACATCCTGGCCAACCGATGACATCGTCCAGCTCTACAAAGAAGGTGGTTGGTGGAAAGATACCTATGACCCAGCAGGGATCCCCCTCTTAATTATTGGGAGTCATACGTTCGCGGTCGCTATCGACAAAAAAACCGGAAAAACAGTTGGAATGGGACGAACCATCTCCGACGGCGTCTCTGATGCATACATCCAGGACCTCGTGGTTCTAGCATCCTATCGAAGCAAAGGCATCGGAAAAAAAATAGTACAAAGATTGATAGACCATTGCCTTTCCAAAGGAATCATCTGGATTGGATTAATCGCAGAACCAGGAAGCAGCCAGTTCTACACAACCCTGGGATTCACCCCAATGGAACAACACATCCCCCTGCGGTACACAAAGGAGAAATAACCCATGCTGTCTCTTGATGATTTTAAAAAAATCCATTTAGAGGATAAACCGATATTTGATGCACATTACCAGCACTATCCACCCCTACATAGCGGTGAACTGTTCACCACCATGATCAGCTGGGGAGACTATGTCGAATACCGATATGCAAAGATCGATGATACTATCATTATTTTAAGCAAAGACAAGAATGGGACAGTCCTCCATCCGCCATCTGGAAAAAATAATATAGATTTATTCAAACAAGTCATGAAGCTTGCGTTAAAAGAAGACAGCATCTTCGGTTTTATAAAACAAACAGAAAAAGATATCNTTTTAAAACAATTCCCCACCTTAAAAATCCTAGAGGACAGGGATTTTTACGATTACGTGTACCGAGCGACTGACCTTGCGAATCTCTCAGGAACAAAATACGGGAAGATACGAAACCGACTCAACAAATTCATAAAGAATTATTCATACACAACAGAAGAAATCACAGAGAACAACATGGATGAGGTAAAAGAATTCCTAAAACGATGGTGCCTCTGGAAAGACTGCAGTTCAGATGAACTCCTCGAAAATGAACACAAGGCTATTATCTACTCCATGAAGCATTTCTTCGATTTCAATCTGAAAGGACTCGGGTTACGAATCGATGGAACGATACAAGCAATCACAGTTTACGAAAAAATGAACAATGATACCGTTGTTGTCCATTTTGAAAAAGGATCCCCGGATTATGATGGGATCTACAAGGCAATCAACATGGAAACAGCCCAACGAGTCCAGCATATCGTTCCTTTTATTGACCGTGAGGAAGACCTGGGCATCCCTGGGTTACGACAGGCAAAACTCTCCTATCAACCCGACCATTTCATTGAACTGTATTATACAACAAAAGAAAGCCTTCGGACTACAATACCAGACTCATTGTAGTCCTCGGATCAGTCATTACAGAGATGGTTTATGGGAATTCGACCCAAGCTGTTATGATTGCCAGCCCAGCACAGGTGAGGTTCGTATAGACCCCTGTTGAAATCTTTTCCCCAAACCAATACCCAAAGAACCCAAAGATAAAACCAGTATATTCTCCAGGAGGTACTGAATCAGAGATCAACCCATTTGTCTGAATCCCATCTGGTGCATA
>WSSedL1B2DRAFT_1000045_pt1 | contig 22122 bp, 10 predicted proteins | sample WetSurSiteL1Bulk_FD_9470 | JGI IMG/M metagenome (IMG submission 9470)
CTGTCCGTACCATCCATCGTAATGTCCCCCGCTCATGAGAAGCCACTTGTTAGTATTTTTCCCTTGAATGTCACAATAAACATTATAACTTTCAACAGCAGGGTTTTTCATTTGAGTGAACTCATAATTTAGAGTCACGGGATGATCTGTGTAATAGTTCTCTTGCACCCATTCCCATACATCTTTATTTTGTCCATCTAGGACGACTGATCCGTTTATCGATATTATTGGTTTTTTTAAACGAGAGTAAGATGCATCTTCTCCTGCCAAAATTTTATTACTTGCATAAGGGTATTGAAAATGTGTCTGGGGATAAACAGGAGAGCATAACAAAAATGCGGCAGCAGGCAGAATATAAGTACGTATTACTAATCCCCCAAATCTGTTTTCTAGCCAGTCTGAATTTACCAACCAAATTTTTTTTTCAAATAAAGTTAAATCATCTGTGCAATGATATACATCAAGAATTCCTGTTCCTTGTGATATATTATAATCTGAAATAAATATATTCACTGTCCCATTTTGAGTTAAATTCTTTAATTTACTTCCATTTTGTTGTGATACAGCTACACCAGGAAGATTAATCGACCAATTCTTCAAAAAAGATATGTTGTCACGAATGAGTATAAATCCTGTTGCATTATCCTCATGTAACATTTCAACTGTATCATTATAATCGTCATTTGAACAGTTTATTAAATGATTTTTTCCTTCTTTTTCTTGAGATGTTGCATTAGAATAATTTTCAAGGTAGACAGTTTCCCCTATAATAAATGTCTCAGATTCATTTAATATTGTGAAGGCCATGGTATATTTTGTGACATTTAGGTTATATGAACTGAAATCAATATCATCTTCATTTTGAGGTTCTTCGTTATATCCAATTGGAGGCCAACGGATTTTTATCGGTCCGTTTGATGTAATTGTGCTTTCATGCAATTCCTGATCCGTTGTTTTAATTGGAAATATAAATGATTCATTAGTTGATATAATTACATCAGGGATACTGGAATACCCTTCTCTTAAATCTACTGAGTAACTAAGTATTTCCATATTATTGTTCACGCGTTTCATTGGACTAAAATTTGGTAAGTTATCACTTTCGTTTCCAACTCTTTCTTTTTTAATTTGAAGAACATCTAAGTTATTAGTATTTTGAGCTATCCAAGTTAAAATGGCATTAGCAGATTCTCGTTCACCTTTTGTTCCAAAGCATCTGCCCTTCCATATCTCATTATCTTTACCATATTCGGGGTGGAATATAATTTCGCTCAGATATTTCGTTACAGTATTATAAATGAAATCGTAATCCAATCCAACCCGCCCGGAACTTTCTTCTTCACTTGCTGCTACATTGACATTGTACGAATATAAGATTGTGGGCATTCCACTGAAAATCATCAGCATACACATAAAAATACACATTATTTTTTTCTTCATAATTCAAACCTCTCCAATATTATTGATATTAGATATACAAAACAAAAATTTCTTTATAACGATTTTCATTTTTTATGAAATTCATGTGATCTTTTTTAATTATATATTTGTTTATAAAAAGATACGTAACAATCTTTTTAAGGTATCAGTTGATTAATAATATATAAGGTGCATCTATCTATGGAAAAGAAAATCATCGGAATGTTAGTAGCAATTGTGATTGTTATTCTTTTTATTTTCCCAACGATATCTTCAACAAATATATCTGCTTTTTTATCAAGTTATAAATATAATATATATCATCAGTCTGATAAGCAGAGATCATCGCAGTATATCCAATACCTATATGATAGATTATCTGTTGATAATAGACAAGTTCCTGTATTTATCAATGAAAAATCAGCACCATCTACTAACGAACTTATCGATTCCCCCTGGCCAATGTATTGTCACGATATTCAACACACTGGAAGGAGTCCTTATAGTGCTGCTGAAAATCAAGGAAATGTGAAATGGATATTTCAAACTGATATGGGTATAGAATCTTCAGCAGCGATAAATACAGATGGAACCATTTACATTGGTAGCAATGGATGCTATATCCTTGCTCTCAACCCCAATGGGACTGAGAAATGGCGATATCCAACTGGATTTTGGGTCCGATCAGACCCAGCGATTGCAGAGGACGGAACCATCTATGTCGGTTGTGATGACCATTATTTCTATGCATTATATCCCAATGGGACGTTGAAATGGAAATTCAATGCAGAGGATACGGTTTGTTCCTCTCCAGCTATCGCTAACGATGGCACAATATACTTTGGAGTCATTGGTCCAGGATGGGAGATTGGAAGACTATACGCATTACATCCCAATGGCACCGTGAAATGGTACTATGATACCAGTGAATGGATTTACTCCTCTCCCGCAATTGATAAGAATGGAACCATCTATTTTACTTCAAATGACCACTACCTCTATGCCTTGTATCCGAATGGTACACTAAAATGGAGATATGGGATGGGAGACTTATGCAGTAGCCCCAGTATCGCTGATGATGGGACCATCTATTTCTCATGTTGGGATGGATATCTCCATGCGGTATGGCCGAATGGCACCAGAAGATGGATTCATGGCATCGACTGGGGCAGCCCAGTGACACCTACCATCGACACAGATGGCACGATTTACACAGGACAGAAATATCTCTATGCTGTGAACCCAGATGGCACACGGAAATGGACGTTCGAGATGGAACAATACCAAGAGGTCACGACTTCCATTGCCATTTCAGCGGATGGAACACTCTTTTTCGGTTCATCAAGTGATGTGATATCAAATGGATATCTCTATGCAGTCTCGTCTGATGGAATTGAGCTATGGAAACAGAGAATTACAAACGAAATTACTTTTTCCAATCCGGCGATTGGTGAAGATGGAACTATTTACATAGGCACTAATTATGAATCTGATGCACCTATCGGATTATTGTTTGCAATCGGCTCTTTAAGTCCTGATGCACCAACAACCCCAGAAATCAATGGGGAAGTCAATGGAAAAGCAGGTCAAACATATGATTATACGTTTACATCATTGGACCCAACTAGTGATGCTGTCTATTACTATATCGAATGGGGTGATGGAGGAATTGAAGATTGGATAGGTCCATATGCTTCTGGAGAAACAATAACAATCAGTCATTCCTGGAGTGAAAAAGGAGATTATACTATACAGGCGAGAGCAAAAGATTTCGACAACAACTGGGGTCCTTGGGGTGAACTGGAGGTTACCATGCCTCACTCCTATGAACCACCGCATTTCCATTTCATCCAATGGTTATTAGGACGATTCCTTCATGCTTTCCCAATATTACGGCATCTAATTGAATTCGTTTAATAACCAGCTTTGTACTTTTATTCGATATTCTGCACTTTTAATCGACCATCAAAGGCATTTTAAGTGCAAAGCCTCCTCTGTGGGCTTTGCACTTTTATTCAAGTCTGCACTTTTATTCGGTATTCTGCACTTTTAATAAAAAAAGGTGTAGAATGTCAGGTGTGAGTCACCTGACTTCCATTTTATGATGGATTAGTTTTTTCGTTAGGTTTTACTGAACTGCCACCAAGCCTTCAATTCAGGTCCATCATTTGTTCTCAGGATATTCCTTTCGGGATCTCTGAATGCGGTGTAGACTCGATACGTACCTGTTCCATGTGTCAAGTCTGATGCCCTTATATGTCCGTTGAAGATAGTGTCAAGTGCGAGTTGATTGCCGCTGGTGATGGTTCGTGCCGTGGTCTCATTAATGGTATCATTATCTAATACCCATGTACTTTGTGAGGTATTATAGAACTGAACTTGTATCAAGAGATATCCTGTGATGTTCGTTGATCCTGTGTTCTTGATCTTCGATTGGTTCCGATACGTGATGATCAGTTTCGGCACCCAGGCGGAGTTCGGATTGTTCGCTGAATATACGTTGACATATTCACTTCCGGTTGGGGTCGTCCCACTGATATCCCTGCTGCTCCGCAGGCAGAACTTGGTGATCCCTGCCTCATTGATCCAATCAAATTCAGTGATTGAGATGTTGTTCCGCCCGCTCACGAAGCTGGTCGTGTTCATACTCCCACCGTTCCCCGAGTAAAGTCCCTTATCGTAATCATTCTTCGCCAGGGGATTATGGGGATATGTTGGCTGCCCGTTCTGGATCGTGATGTCGAAATCTGTCGTCGAGTAATCATCCTTCTTATACAAGGAAAGTATCGCGCTGTCGATGTACGCGTTTGACGGTAAGGCAGTGGTGTTGAAGAGAACAAACCCACGGTAGACATAATAGGTTGAGGTCGGGAAACCTGCTTTCTTCTGTCCTATCGAAAGGTAAGTCGAAGAGCCGTCAACGGTGCCGCTCCTAGCCTCCCAAACAGTACTGTACCGCGTACTGGAGTTGTAGATATAACCATCGTTATTGAGAGAATTAACTGATAACGTCGGATCAATTACCACCGGGAAAGTCATCGCATTCAGATGAGCGACCTTCAACCCGGAGAGCAGATAGGTGTTCCCATTCAGATGGATGATGCGGTAGGTCAGTTTCTGCCGAACGGACTGGTTGTTCAATTCATATGCTTCGCCAAGAGGGAGAGCGCATTTGAATTGTCCGAGGACATCCTTTAAGTCAATCCCAGCATCGGATACTGTAACGTTTCCATTCAGCATCCCTGAGCCATTGTAGAGGTTGAGACTCTGATAGTCCAACTTGGTGATGAACACCAGATACGAACTAGCATCATTCAAACCGTATTGTGATGGTGGATGATTCTGTAACACAGTTTTTGTCGTATTACTAAGAAGGATTTCTTCCTTCAGCCCAGTAATCCCATAGCTCCAAGTAACATCCGTTCCAGTGAACACACCAGGATAGGTGATAGAATAACCATCAATTTGTCCCTGACTGTTCTGAACATTTTGTATGTATTGATACGCCCAGTTGCTCTGTGGGTCAACATATCCAACTCCCAGGAGTTTGCTTCTGACTGCGTTTATTGTTGGATTATTTGACTTGTTATATGTGAATGCCACCGGCCAATCCAGTTGAGCATTTGATTTAAAGTAAGCTCCGTATAATCCACGGTTGTTTCCACTACGATATCCATAGACATATGCTGGATGGCTTTCTGTGAGCTGATTGAGGGTGTTGTTGATCGGTATCCATGTTCCCTCTTCTTGATAGTTTATCGGTTCTGTGGAGACTTCGAGGATGTTCTGTCCTATTGTTGCGTCATAGTATTTATTCCAGGTTTGTCCTTGGTCGATAAGAGAATAGTTTTCCAGTGGATTTGGTGGATCAGTGATGTTGATATATTGATTTCCGCTGTAACTATCCTGGAGTGTGGCGATGCTGATTGAAGCCTCTGCTGAGATATGGAAGTGGCCACGCTCATTCCAATATAGTGAATTATTGTTGTTATCTATTGCCCAGATGGAATAATTATATTGTCCGACAAGCCAGGTGTCATCAAAAACATACTGGTAGGTGTCATCAGAGATTAGACTCATCGTTTGGTTCTCTGATTTGCCTCCAGGATATCCGATGATTACGGTGACTTCCTGGACACCGCTTTCATTGTCGATGACATCAGCGGAGATGGTCACATTTCCACCAAATCCGACGATATGAGGATCCTCGGTGACATTCGTCACCCATGGAGGGGTTGTATCATTTTGATATCCGCAATATATAGAGTATAAATTGTTATTGTTGGTGGGTCCCCATACGATGGGATCCGGGGGTACACCAAAGGTAGTATAATTATATCGTCCTGGTGTCATGAGAATCATATGATCATAGTATAAATAGCACGAGGCATCACTCCAACAGACCAGCACGTATTCGGTATTTTCCTCCAGAATAGGATAGGGTTCTGTGAAATTATATCTGACCCATTTGGGCGTTGAACCGGTGATTGCGTTGGTATCTTCGGTTCGTCCGATGAACTTTGAATCATTCAGACGATAGATCATGCATACCGAATGAATGGTGGAGGAACCACCTGAGGTATTACCTGCTTGGATGTAGGCGGTGATGTTTCGTGCGGTGCCATATTCGTTTGCTGTGAAATATGATCCACGGATAACATCCTCTGTGTTTGAGTACAAATCACCAGGGGTTGGGTTTCCAAACGGATGATACAAATGAAATGGATCAGATTCCTGGATTTCATTTGGTTCATCATCATCTGGATCGACGATGTTATTGATTCGTCCAGTTGAATTGTAGAGGTGAAGTTGAAGTGTATACTCACCTTGTGCATATGCATCAGGGATAGAAATAGTAATGTTATAAGGATTGGATAAACCGAGTGTTGTTATCGTATAGTTAGTAACTTTCCATGAGACAACAGCACCATTATTATTTTGATCACAAAGTGTTGCGTTCACCATCACCTTGTCGTTTGGTAGGACAGAATTGATGGAAAAATTTGCTCGTATGGAATCAAGAAGTGTATCTCCATCAGCTGGTGAATCAAATTCAGTGAAAACGAGATTCTCAAACTCGCAGTCTGGGTTTACGCAAAAGTATTTTGTGATATTCCAAAATAATTCAAAAGTAATATTCAGATCACTGCGGTTTGTGTTTTTTAGTGAATCTCCTTCATTGAAATTTAAACCGGTTTGATGATGAGATGTCCAATTTTCTTTATTAACTACGATTGTGTCACAGGGATTAGAATTATCATACATATCCCTTCGTTTCCATACATGATCATCAGTTGAATCACCCCAGTTTGATCCAGGGGCATTATCTGGGGCATTATCGGCGAAAGCAGGAGTATTATTAATTTGATACTTCGTTCGTTGAACATAATGAGTTTCATTAGTAATTGCATATACAATCCTTCGAGTGTTATTACTCTTATAATTTAAATTTAAGTATGATCCTGGCTGTTCCATACCTAATTGATCTGTACCGATAAATAGAAAGATATTATCTTCGCTATGATTATCACTATAGAAATATGCTCCACGCATTTGTAGCTCTTCTCCGGTGGTCTGAAGGAATGTCAGATTATATTTCGGTGTGATATCATGTTCTTTGAAATATTTCGCGATACCAAGAACAATACCTGCCCCAGCGCCAGAGTCACCCGGGCATTCACCCCACCAAGAATCCTGTCTATTTGAAATGACAACAATTTTATCTTCAGTGCTCTTCGGGATATTAATATGACCAACGATGTCATATGCATCTATTCCGTTACTTGGGGTCGTTCCCTCATAATACACCTGATCGATATAACCAGAGATAGTATTATCGGAATTCACACCTTGATTTACTAAGAATTCTCCTACGGTCTTGTTAACTGAAAAAATTGGGAGATATGGGCCAGGTATTTCAGATATACGATCATCACTCCAGGGTGTACAACTTAACATCATATAATGTGATTCATCAAGTTTATTAGAATAAAGGATAAATCCCTTACATTCAACATAAGGATCATAAAGAATAAATCTGGCATTTAGAATCCATATAGCACATGAATATATTGATAACCAATCGGCTATATTATAATATTTATTTTTCCATATTAGTGTCTCATTTGTCGGATTAAGTTTTACGATGTACATAAAATTAAATTGTGGCCAAATAGCTGAGGCAAGATCATAGGTAAATGTTACTTGAGAGTTATTAAAAAAATTATCTGCAAAAATAATTTCGCCATTTTCTAAACGTTCGGTGATATTTGTTATATTTTGATCGCTTCCATTAACTCTTTCAAGGGAGTATGCATATTTTGTGACATTTGGGACAGCGTATTTGGTGCTATCTGAATGAAGTAATATCACAGAAGCAGTATTTGAGATATTATCTAGGATGTTTTCACAACCAACTGCCTCATTTAGTAAAAAAACATAACCTGTTTGGTCCACAGGGAGTTCATTACTGTCATCGATAAGAGTAACGTTACCAATGACATAGGTGAAGCTGTTCAGAGAAGAACATGGTACGTTTTTATATGCTCCCGTCAATGATCCTCCAAAAGGCCATCCTTCATTTTCAAAATAAGAATCAGAAATAACACGTACATCATCTGATTCTAGCATGGTATAGTTATGAGTAAACTCTCCAAGTGGATGATCTTTATACCCGGCTACAATTGGGAAGAACTCGGTTAAAGGAACATTTCGAGGAAAATTCGTATACTCCGAGTCTTCTATCGTTAATCTATATCCATTAACATCCATCAGTTGAGCATAATATCTTTTATCAAATGGATCTGCAAGTGGTTTAAGTTTATCTTTTTTAACGTTTTCAAGATTCATACTGACCATCGCATCGTATAAAATCTCTCGTGTTTGTACTTCGCAGCCCCATGATCCAAATGCTCTCCCTTTAGGAATCATATCTGGAGGATAAACGTGGACGATATTTGACAAATTTTCGGTTATGCTCCACATATATGTATAATTAAGTCCCATCCCATTATTTTCAGGATTAGGATCACCAGACGCGGTGAGGTTGTTGTTCACGGTGTTAACCACGAATAGCGCGCTCGTAATAAATAGCGTACAGATCAAACAGGTTACAAATTTTCTATATAACATATCTTTTTTCACCTTCCCTCATTTTTTAATGAGTCAATGAATCGATTTCTATTTCTTATTTCTTTCGATTTATTAAAAAATTCTCTTTCTCCCTCTCGCTATTGATAAAAAATTTCTTATTCATTGTTTTTTTGTTTCAGACAAAACATTTATAAAGTATTTCTAACTTTGTTATATTTGGGGAAAGTTCAATGAAAAGAAAAACCATAACCAAGGTTTTGAGTATTCTCTCCATAGGTCTTTTATTCATTCCACTTTTACCTACGATATCATCTGATAATCATTTATTACTCTCAAAAGACGATTCATCGTTAAAAAACGATGATAATCTTACGATGGATTTGTATAAAAAACATCGCCTTCCAGAAGGATATCAAGAAACATCCCTTCACAGAGAACAATATGTAACACATTCTGTCCAAAAACCCACACAAAATACAGGATTAAAATCAGCGATCGCTCATGATAGTTCAATGGATTCACCATGGCCAATCTATTGTCATGATACGAAACATACTGGTCGTAGTCCCTATAACACTGGTGAGAATCCGATGACGGAGATATGGCGATTTTCCCTTAATGGCTTTACGAGTCATTGTGCTCCCGTTCTTGACTCTAGTGGTACTATCTATATCGGGAGAAAACACTTCTATGCCATTTACCCGAATGGTACTTTAAAATGGGAATTTGAATATGAAAAGCCTATAGAAGGATGCCCTGCTATTGATGAGCAACGGGGGGTTCTCTATTTTGGTACCGAATGGGATTCTCCAAATTATCTCTATGCATTGTATCTATCCAATGGTTCCATCAAGTGGAAATATAGTACTGGTAATCATATAACTTCATCCCCCGCCATCGACCCATTTGGGAATATCTATTTCGGTGATTGGAACGGAAATGTGCACGCAGTATACCCAAATGGAACCAGGAAATGGATATACCATACTGGTGATGTGATAACATCGTCTCCTGCTATCGGCGATGACGGGACAATTTATATTGGTTCTCATGATGATTATGTGTACGCGTTTTACTCAAATGGGACGGTAAAATGGCGATTTCAAACAGGAAATTGGGTTCACGCCTCTCCAACAATAGGGTCCGACGGAAAAGTGTACATCGGTTCAGATGATATGTATTTATATGCATTGAATACGGAAAATGGAGCAGAGATATGGCGTTGTTCAATAGGAGGCGGCACCTGGTGCAGTCCTACGTTAGACAAACAGGGAATAATATATCTTGGAACATTCACTATGAAATTCCATGCGATTTACCCAAATGGGACCATAAAATGGACATATGATGCTCCTGGTCGGATTTGGTTTGGTTCTTCTGCGGCACTCTCGAATGACGGCATCCTGTATTTCGGGACGACCTGGATGGATGGAGGCGAAGGCGCATTTATCGCACTTAATTCAAAAGAGGGAACAGAACATTTCACTGATTACTTCGGAAAGTATGAAACCTCACCCGCAATCGCTTCAGATGGAACAATATACGCGGTGACCAGTGACGAAGCTGGTGATTATGGGATATTACATGCGTTTGGCTCATTAGATTCAAATGCACCAATTGCTCCAGTAATCACTGGTCAGACACATGGAAAATTACAGACAATATATTCCTATACTTTTACCTCAACATCACCACTAGGAAACCAAATCTACTATCTTGTCGACTGGGGGGATGGGACGACCACTGATTGGATCGGACCGTACAACTCAGGTGAAACGCTCACGCTGAATCATTCCTGGGTGAATAAGGGAACCTACACCATCAAAGCAAGAGCAAAGGATACCGACAACAATTGGGGACCGTGGGGTGAACTAAAAGTCAGGATGCCGTTCTCGTTCGATATACCATTTCTACAATTCTGGATGAAAATATTAGAACGATTCCCAAACGTATTCCCGATTTTCCGATATCTGCTTGGATTTTAGTCGGAGCGGAAAATAAATAATTATAGAAGAACATTGTTATAAAATGTGAAGGGGGAAAGTAAGAGTGGATAAGAAACCTCTGATTGCAGTCAGTATCCTGGCTGTGGTTCTTCTTGTTCTTGGTTCGTTGAGTAATGTGGTTGGGTATCAAACGGCTTTGCACTTTTATTCATGTCTGCACTTTTATTAAAAAAAAAGTGTAGAATGTCAGGTGTGAGCCACCTGACCTCCATTTTATAATGGATTAGTTTTTTCGTTAGGTTTTACTGAACTGCCACCAAGCCTTCAACTCAACCCCGGTATTGGTCTTAAGGATGTTTCCGTCTGGATCCCTGAACGCAGTGAAAACACGATAAGTGCCTGTGCCATGGGTCAGATCCGATGCACGAACATGTCCATTGAAGATGGTATCCAGACCAAGCTGGCTACCTGAGCCGGATCCACTTGCACTGATGATCCTTGGTGTGCTTTCGTTTATGGTATCATTATCAAGCACCCATTTTGCTTGTGAACTGTTGTAGAATTGTACCTGTATCAGGAGATAGCCCTTGATGTTTGTTGAACCTGTGTTCTTGATCTTCGACTGGTTCCGGTAGTTGATCACAAGTTTCGGCGGGCACATCCCAAGGAATTCACTGGAATGCACGTTGACGTATTCATTCCCTGTTGGTTCGGTTCCGCTGATGTCTCTGCTGCTCCTGAGGCATAGTTTCGTGATCCCAGTTTTATTGATCCAGCTGAGATTGTTCATTCGTATCGCATTGTACCCACTGGTAAATCCAGAGGTGCTCAGGGTTCCACCGTTTCCAGAGTAATAGTTTTTATTATAGTCGGCGGATTGCATCGGATTACGGGGGTAGGTTGGCTGGCCGTTCTGGATGGTGATGTCGAAATCCGTGGTTGAGTAATCATCTTTCTTGTAGAGAGAAAGTGTAGCATCATCGAGATACGCATTCGAGGGTAAGGTAGATGTGTTGAAGAAGACGAACCCGCGGTAAATATAGTAGGTGCCTGGGAATATCTTCTTTTGTCCTATCGTGATATATGCCCCAGAACCGTCCACGGTCCCAGTTGACGCAGCATGTACTGTAGTGTAGCTTGTGCCTGAGTTGTAAATGTGACCATCGCTGGAGATTGAATACACCGTCAAGGTCGGGTCGATCACTACGGGGAATGTCATCTCATTCAAATTGGAGATCTTCAACCCTGAGAGCAAGTAGGTATTGCCGTTCAGATGTACGATACGGTACGTCAGTGTCTCCCTGTTTGACTCATTGTTTAGCTCGTAGGCCTCGCCAAGAGGCAGAGTGCATTTAAACTGACCTAGCAGATCCTTGAATTCCACTCCATTCTCTGAGATCGTGACATTCCCATCGAGCACCCCTGAATCATTGTAGAGGTTAAGATTTTGATAATCGAGTTTGGTTATGAAGACAAGATACGAGCTTGCGTCATTCAAATCGTATTGCGATGGTGGATGGTTCTGCAACACGGTTTTCGTGGCGTTGCTGAGGGTGATTTCTTCTTTGAGTCCAGTGTTGCCATAGCTCCAGATGACATTCGTCCCGGTGAACACGCCAGGATAGGTGATGGAATAATCGCTAACCTGTCCTTGGCTACTCTGTACATTCTGGAGGTATTGGTATGCCCAGTTGCTCTGTGGATCAACATACCCAACTCCTACAAGCTTGCTTCTCACTGCATGAATAGTAGGATCATCTGATTTGTTGTAGGTGAAGGCAACAGGCCAGTCTTGTTGTGCATTGGATTTGAAATACACACCATATAATCCATGATCGTTCCCATTGCGATACCCATATACGTAAGCGGGATGATTGGATGCGAGCGGGATGAGGGTATTATTGATGGGCGTCCAGGTACCATTCTCTTCCTGGTAGTTCACCGGCCCCTGGTATGTCTCCAGGATGTTTTCACCGGAGGATGCATTGTAGTAAGTGTTCCAGGTCAGTCCTCTTCCAACCAGGGTGAGGTTCTCTGGTGGGTTTGGTGGGTCTGTGATGTTGATATATTGAGTGCCGCTGTAACTGTTCTTGAGCGTTGCGATGCTGATCGTCGTCTGGGCGGAGACATGGAAATGATGTCCGCTGCTGCTCGCTGTGTTATTAGTATCATCGGTCGCCCAGATGGTGTAATTATACTGGCCGGTCAGCCACGTATCGGTAAACACATATTGATAGGTGTTATTCGAGACAAGGGTCATCGTGTTGTTGCTGGAGTTCCCGACACCCCCAGGTGGCGTTATCTGAACGGTCACAAGGTCGACACTGCTCCCGTTATCAACGACATCTGCAGTGATCGTCACGTTATATCCGAATCCAACGGTATGTGGCGAAGCAGTGACATCTGTTATTGTTGGTGGCGTGGTGTCAATGAGTATTTGTCGGGTTTCGGTGTAGCTCTGATTCCCAGTGGTGTCTATCGCATGTGCATAATAACTATATGTTCCATCAGGAAGATCAGTGAAATTATGGGATAATCGATTGATACCATTGTTGTAGGAGGCGTTGATCTCCTCCCAGTCTAAGGCACGATTGTAGAGCTGTGGTTCATCAAACGCGCCTTCGAAATAGCACCAGCTTGACCAATGGCCGTCATAGGCGATCATGGTATGCTGTGCGTTGGTGATGTTTTTTGCGTGGAGCGCCCAGGTATCTGCATCCTCCTCACCATCAACATAAATGTAGTAATGCCCTGAACGGCAGACATAGGCGATATGATGCCAGGTATTATCAGTGACATCGGTAGTCCCTTGTAATGTGATGTTATTTCCTGTAGATTGTGAGACGATGAGATACGGGTTGTTCATGACACCGAACCCATAACCCTTCCAGCTCTCTGACGCTGGATTATTGGTGAGGATCATCGCTTTCTTCGAATACTGGGTGGTGTGGCTTTTCTCCCAGACCATGAATGTGAAATCACCAGTACCGAGATCCAAACTGTCGCTGGTGCCGACATCTAGGTAATCATCTGAGCCGTCGAATTCTAGTCCGTCCCCGTATTTCCCTGGTATGATGTTCCTGGTACTCATCTCGTTTTGGAATGTTCCGAAGTTCCCGTAAGTGGAGTTGTCGTATACCCCGGTGTCGTTGTAGGATTCCATAGGCCAGTATCCTTTGAGGCTGTGATCCCAGTCGATGAACGCAGAGGTGTTCATTGGATCGAGGACGGTGATGTTGACATTGACCCAATTGCGATTGGAGCTGGTATTATTTGCAGGTGTCGAATTCATATATAGTAGGGCGGGGGATGTTGGCATATTGAAGCTGTACCCTGTGCTGCTGTTCGAGTTGTTTTCATAGTCGATCACCCAGGTTGTATAATTATATTGACCAGGGGTATTGGTGTCATTAAAAACATACCAATAAATGTCATCGACAAAATGATTCATTGTATAATTCGCATGAGCGCCGTTTGGATTTGTGATGTTCACCTTGGCATAGTCAATACCACTACCACTATCCGTATCGTTGAATGATCCAACAATCATGACCTCTAACCATCGGTTTCTGATATGCGTCTCATCATTCACTTGACAAATCTCAGGGGGCGTTTCATCAAGGTACACGAGTAATGGTTGAACTGAGACATTCGAGTGTGATTGATTGTCTGATACCGTGAGGGAGACATTATATATGCCAACATCGGTAAATGCATGTGTAACATTCCTATCGTAGGAGATTGTTCCGTCACCGAAATTCCAGGTCCAGTTCGTCATACTATATCCACTGGCGACCGCTGATGTATCGGTAAATGTAATGTTTTCATTTGGTTCAACAAAAGCGGATGGGACGCTCAGGTTGAAACTGGCGCTTAAATTCACGACGGAGACATTGACAGAAAACTCATTGGAATTTCCATTGGCGTCTGTAATGTTTAAAGTGACTCTATAATTTCCAGTATCTGTGAAATTATATTCCGCGGTTTTATTTTCATTCCGAACTGCGTATCTTTCATTAAACGTCCAAAGATAGGTTAAGGGCTCAGTCCCACCATAAGCAAGAGCATTGTAAATTGAATTCATTTGTTGTACAGATGGTAATTCATTGGCAGATCGGGCATTTAACGCTGACGAGAGAACAGTGCACGACATATCAAAATCAGTTAACAACAGTTGATTTGTCGAGAAAGGTTCGGACCATTCGCTCCAATCACCATAGCGGTTCCATCCTAAGGGAGATCCATCGAACAGGTATCCGTAATCATCCCGTGCACGGACCTTTATTTCATTTAATCCGCTGAAAATATACGAATGTTGTATTGTGCAGTTTTCCCCAGAGTCGAAGGGACCAGCATAATCAATGTCGTCGGAGAGATTTAAATCATAGAGATAAGTATGCCATACCCACTGATATTGTAATTGATCCAGGTTATTGTCAGTCGCATTAGTGGTATAGTTCATAGGTTCGGTAAAAGTTATATCCCAAGGTTTATTCGGTGTTAAGGTATTTCGTGGGGAGAGAGAATAATATCCAATTTGGTTGTCGGTATCGTTGTAACTTCTGGTATTAAAAGCAATATCATTTATCCTACCAGTTGAATTTAATAAACCAAGCGTCAGGAAATAATTTCCACCTGTTGCACCTGTTATTGCCGGTGGTAAAGTAACGGTAATTGTCTTTTCAGTTGTTGTAGAAGTGATAACGAAATCAAAATTCTTCCAGAAAATGATGTTGTTTGAAGGCCAACTTTTCATTGTTGCGTTCACTCTGATCTTGTCCGAGGGAAGCACTGATTTTAGTGTGAAAGTGGCATTTATAGAATCATCATCTGAGCCAGAGTCATATGGTGAGTCGACTGCGGTATAGGTCACTGATCCGACAAATTCACAATCTGGGTCCACAGTATAATATTTTGAAACATTCCAAACAAGTTCCGCAGATACATTCTGGTCATTTCGATCCGTGTTATCTAGACAATCTCCTTTGGTGTAATTATCTCCAGTTCTATGCCAGCCATCCCATCGGTAATCCTGATCTTTACCTATACAAAATGTATGATCTGTTTTTGTACTAGCAACCCCTTGTTCAGAACCTGCCCCATTACCTTGAAAACTTAAATTATCGTATCCCGTTCTATCATGGTAATGAGAATCATTCAGAATTGTGTTTATTATCTTTTGATCCGCGGAGTTGCTATAGTGAACGCAAAGGGCTGCATCTGATTGTTTAAAAGTAAGTTGTTCTAAAATTAGCCAATCCTTTATCGTATAACTATGACTGTCGTTGAAATACTTTGCACCGAGAAAACCATTCTCTTCCCCGGTGGTAAAGAGAAATTGAATATTATACTTTGGTTTAATATCATTATCTTTAAAATATTTCATTATACCAAGCAATATACCAGCACTACCACCAGCATCACCAGGTGTTTGACCCCACATTCCATCATAACGGTTTGATAAAACAATAATTGGAGATTCAGAGTTTCCTTCAGCTGTAAGATTACCCATTATATTATATCCAATAGCACCGTACGGTTGTTCGGCTGTTTCATTCATATACCACTGATTAAAATATCCTGATATTGTAAAATCATCATGATGATCACTTAAAAATTTCCCAACTGAATTATTTACTGTGATAAAAGGCATAACTGCTGTATATGTGGGACAAGCTAACATATAATGACAATCGTTCGTATCATATAGGATAATTCCAAGACATTGTTTATTTTCACGACCAGGTACCTTCCCTAATGCTTTAAAAACTTCAGATTTAAAAACGGCACAAGTAAAATATGCACCGATGTTAGGAGAAAACTCATACGGTTGTATCCTAGGTGCAAATTTATGCGCTAAATTACCGAAAAATATTAATCCTTTGTAAAAAAGATGTTCAAAGTAAAAAGGAAAGGTATTGTAGGACCAAAGTTCTTTGTGGTCGGGGATTCTGTCGATTAGGAAGAAATTCGAATCCGGCCACCAACCTTCTTCAAGATTATAGGTAAATGTCAATGAGAGACCCAAATTATGTATATTATCTACAAGGACAACTTCATCATCGTTTAATAAATCTTTTATCACATTACCGTTTGCATTACTAATACTTACAACGGAAAAATTACATTGTGATGCTTCGATATTTTGAATGCCTGAATCTCCAGTATCCACTATAATGACCGCGGCAGGGCTTGTGAGATTATTCAGTATATCTTGTGAACTAGATATATCATCTAACATATACACATTGTACAATTGCTCATCTGGTATTGGTATCGGATCCTCTGGTGTGAGATAAGAAACAATACCAACAAAGAAAAATCGATAGTCTGATATAAATTGATAAGCAGATCTTGAAATATGATCTTCTTTATAAGTCCCAGCAAAAGGATAGATTTTGGTTAGATCAAAAGGCTTAATAGCAATATTTGAAAGAATTTTATTTTCCGTCCAATATTTATTATTATTAGGATATGAAAACATAGATGCTATGATAAACATTTCTTTTTTTGGGATTGGATTTACAAAAGGATATGGGTTATTCTGGTTTAAATTGTTTATTGTTAGTTGAAAATCAGTGATATTGAAAATATTTGTGTAATTTCTGTTTTTACCTTCTATATGCTGTAACTGTTCAGTGTGAACATCTTCAAGACTAAGATTTTGATTCATTTCATGAAATAAGATATCTTTGGCGTATTCTCCACCTTTAGATCCGAGAGATCTTCCTCGTGAATACTCATCTGGAGGATAAACATCATACGTTATATTTGCCAATTTTTTAGTCCAATTCCAGATATATTCTGTATCTAACATAATAGGTTCAGGATTAGATGTTGCTTTTGTTGTATTTGTTATTGTTGGTATGATCGAGATGAACAATAGCATACATAAAAAAATACTTACCATTTTTTTACTATTCATTTTTCTATCTCCCAAAATATTTACTTCGTTATCGTAAATTTGTGTTCTATTAATAACATTTTCTATTTTTTTTTAAAAAAAAGAAGCTAAAATGAAATTATTTATGTTAAATATTTGAATTTTTATATAATTTATATTGGATAAGTTTATAAACGATTGGCATTATAACATTATAATAAATGGATTGAAATATGAAAAAAACATCAGTTTCCATAATCGTATTTTTTATTTTTATTTTTACAATTTATTTTTCATCAATTCCACTTATTAGAAGCGATATTATAGACGTAAATTTAGATAATAAGTTAATATTAGGTGGTGAATTAAATCCATATGATTGTTATAGTAAATATCATATTGCTAACAATAATCACAGCCGATTAAAATTAAAACAAGACCTGAAAGTAAACGAAATTGTTTTCTCATCAGATATAATTATGAATTCTTCATGGCCAATGTACTGTCATGACATCAGTCATACCGGGAGAAGTGCTTATAGTACTGCCGATATTCCTCCAGGTGTCATTAAATGGTCCTTTGATACACATAAAGTTGGTTTTTATGGTTCAACAGTTATTGATTCAAATGGTACAATTTATTCAGCATCTGATGATTTATATGCATTTTATCCGAATGGATCTATGAAATGGATGTTCAATTTTGATGGATGGAGTGAAACCTGTCCAGCAATAGATGAAAATGGAATTATCTACTTTGGAACCTCCATCGGAAACCCAAATTATTTCTATGCGATTTATCCAAATGGAACCATGAAATGGAAGTATTGGTTTGGAGGTTCGAACGATATAAAATCATCTCCAGTAATAGGATCCGATGGGACTATAATATTTGCAGATTCAAACAATTGGGATATTATTGCTCTCTACCCCAATGGGACAAAAAAATGGTCATATCATACAGGCTTGGTTGTATATTCTTCTCCCGCGATTGGACCTGACGGTATCGTTTACTGTGGAAGTCATGACACCTATCTATATGCCCTTAACCAAAACAATGGAATGTTGAAATGGCGGTTCAAAACTGACGATTGGATTCGCGTGAGTCCTTGCATCGGAGATGATGGAACTATATATTGTGTATCCACTGACGGATATCTTTACGCTCTTCGTCCAAACGGTTCTATGAAATGGAAGACTTGGGTTGAGGCAGGAACATCACCGACCATTGGGCAAGACGGGACTATTTATGCAGGATGGAGTAAAATGTATGCAGTAAATCCTGATGGTTCAGTAAAATGGATTTATGATACAGGAGGATGCATTCAAGGTGGAACCCCATGTAATTCGGCAGAAGGGACAATCTACTTTGGAACGAGCAACGGAGGGTATTTCATAGCTGTGAATCCAGATGGTACAGAAGCTTGGAAAACATACATTGGTCGATGCGAATCAGCACCTGCAATCGGAGAAGATGGGAGCATTTATATCGGAGCGATGTACGAATCTGGTTATGGTTGCTTTTACGCGTTCGGTTCAGGTCCCTTAAAGGTAGAAGCAAATGGTCCCTACCAAGGAAGAACCGGAATCCCTGTTCAATTCACAGGAACAATTTACGGTGGCATAACCCCCTATAATTGTCATTGGGATTTTGGAGATGGAAATTCCTCTACTGAGCAGAAACCATCTCATTCATACAATGATGTAGGTAATTATTCAGCCACTTTCACTGTTATAGACAATCAGGGAAATTCCAGTACCGATGCTGCAATAGTATCAATTACCTATGCGGACCCCTCGGTCTCTATTATAAAACCAAGGAGCTATCTTTACTTCATGAATATTCTAATTCAACCCTGGTACCGAGGACCATTTATTATCGGTCCTATCACCATTGAAGTTGAAGCGAAACAAATCCCCTTTGGTATTGACCGATTGGAGTTTTTTATTGATGGTTCATTGAAGTCCACTGATACCTCTGAACCATACAGATGGACTTGGATAACACCAACGTTCTTCACCCATACTATCAAAGTAGTTGCATATGATACATCTGGGAATAGTAAAAGTAATGAGATAACTGTGAAGAAGTTCTTCTAATCTAAAGGAGAGTCTTTTTATAGGAGAACAACATTATAATTTACTAATAACGGAGGAAAGCAATATGGATAAAAAACCTCTAGGAGTGATAAGTATCTGTGTTGTAATGCTTTTTATTCTCGGTTCGTTGAGTAATGTAATGGGAACCCAATCTATAAAATCAACTGTGAATAATTCACCTTTGTTTATTGTAAGAACAAATAGAGCAACTAGTGATGAGAACTATAAAGTGATCACATCAGATTATCTTGGTAAGGGAATAAAAACATTATCGTTTCCTTTGCAAGAAACTTCTACAGGAATGATTCAAAAGTTCATAGATAATATCAGAACAATGGATGATGATACATTCAATAGATTTATTGATTATGTTATATTTCGCATCAATTATAATAACAATCTCAAGAATGTTGAGGTTAATGATTTCATAAAAGGGCTTCGTCAGATAAGAAAAAATATACAGAACATAGTAATTGACAAAGATTTAAAGGATAATATGATAACTTATTCTAACTATCAAGCAACAATATGCTGGTTACCGGGATGCATTTTTACATATTTTTTTGCAGCTATTATCATCATAATTGAAATGATATATATTTTCTATATTAATGGTCCTTCAATGGTTGCTCCCCCCTGTTTATTACAATCTCAGTAAAAAACCCCCTCTCCTTAAATCCATTTATAATTGAATATTTTAATCATGAAACGAATAATATAACTATTTAGAAATATATAACCTGAGTTAATGGTATCTACATTGGAAACTCAAGAATTCTTCCGTTTTTCAAACCGTTCATTATCGGTCAAATCACTATCCAGGCAGATGTAACTCAAGAACCCTACAACCTCGAACGTGTTGAATTCTACATAGATGGGAATCTGAAGGCAACCGATACAATAACTCCCTATCAATGGACATGGAACACACCAGCATTCTTCAAACATAGCATCAAAGTGATTGCATACGATACCACTGGAAAAAGTTCAGAGGAATCTCTAGATGTATCGAAGTTCTTCTAACTAATTCAAATATTAACCCATCTCCCGTTATTTTGATTTCACCGTTCTAATTTCGCAAGTTCCATGGACTTGTTCTTCTCATACAACTCTTTTTGCTTCTTCAGGATATTACCGTAATCTCTCCATCTCTTTTCGTAATACGCATCATTTTTTTGTGTGGACCCGGCGTCATCATCTGGGATGATGTCCCTGTGGGAAAAAAGGCTTTCCTGCGAATCAAAAAAATCCATGAGGAAGGGGGCTATTTCCAAGGGGTACTCAATTCCGAATGAATCCGATGCCTCACTGATCGTGATGAAGCGCTTTTTCTGTTTGAGCAGCCTGAGAAGCTCCCAAGACACCTTCTTGAAGAGATTTACCTGAGATGCTGGCATATTTTTTAGTTTCTGATCCAAATACTCCCAGTTCTTCAACGCTAGCAATAAATCTTTGTCACGAACACTCTCTATGCTATGAACTGCGTCACATTCATAAGCAGATAGTGCTCTGGAGAGGTACTCGTTCACCGCAGTTCGACAGATGCACGTGTAACTCTCCCCGGTCATCCGCTGCATAAAATCCAACCTGTCTGCGATCCACGGACTGAATTCCAATACCACTTTCTTTCTTCTTTTTTTATCCATTAGTTTTTCTTCACTTTTCATCATTTCACCTTCCTCCGATATCAAAAGATACGCCTGAATTATTAAAAATGAATATTTTATTTATATATTTTATTATAAATGGATAGATGTCTGAAAATGTATTTCACTTGATTATGCGATTTTGTCATAAGATGAGGGGTGTACGTCGTAATAAAAAAGATTATCCTACGTTTGTCCAAAATGTAAGAGTCCTTATCAGGATAAACCAAAGGAGAAATAAATTAATTTGTTACAACTTCAAGTTCAATGAATTTTTTTTATGTTATCGTTCTTACACCGAGAGAGGTATTGTTCAATACAGTCTAATTCTTTATTTCTCATAGCTACTCTTAAACGCATAATTTCTTCTTTTCTCGTCGCAACCCTCCTTGGCTTTGAAAAATGGTCCTTAAATTTGGTAGGATTCATATTTTGCTCATCTGTAGGAACGTCAGGAACGCCTTCTAACTTCGGAAGTCTTCCGTTTTCTATTAGGAAAAAATGAATATCCAATAACATCGTTATTGTATAAATTTAATTTGTATCCTCGCCATCTCTAAATATCATTTTACCATCGGAAGTTCTTTCAGCAAAATGCATATTTTCTTTATTACAATCAGTCCAGTTCCCACAACGAGGACATAAAACTTGATTTGAATTTTATAAATGCCAGAGTAAACATAGATGGTATTCATTCGTAGATGTATTATCAAAAGCATCTTGAATCTTCGTGTAGTTTCCAGGTCCACATCCACCGACATACAACCAGGTCCCTCGTGATGATTGTTTCTCAGTGGTCTGAGCCATCGCTGGAATGATGCAAGTTCCAACGAACAAGAGAATGATTCCAATTACCAAACTTTTTATAGTTGCGACTGGGAATACTGTGTGGTCTGAACCGCAGTGATGACCCGCAGATGAAAAGTCGCATCCCTTTTTTCTCCAAACAAATGATATCTGTTTTTGTCGCACGCGGCAGGCATTCGCCTGCCCTCTAAAGGTGCGACAGGAGCAAAAAACTTTATGGATAATATTGT
>WSSedL1B2DRAFT_1000046_pt1 | contig 21501 bp, 19 predicted proteins | sample WetSurSiteL1Bulk_FD_9470 | JGI IMG/M metagenome (IMG submission 9470)
CATAAGTGTCTTTTACCTTCACTTGTACGGTGTAGGTTCCTTTTTTAGCCCATGTGTGGGTGACAGAGAATGATTCTCCGGAATTATGGAATGTGGTCCAGTCTGTGATGGTATCATCACCCCACAGGATGTAGGCGGAGACCATGTCTTCCTCGGGGTCGATGCCTGTGATGGTATATTTATAGTTGCTACCTGGTTTTCCTTTTTCTGGACCAGTGATCGTTGGGTTGTCTGGTGGATGTTGATTCACGGTTATAGTTTTTGCTACATTATCTGTTAATCCATAATTATCTGTCACTTGTAAGGTCACAGAAATATTTCCCACTTCGTCCCATGTATGTATAGCAGTTTGAATAGTAAAGTTTTCCTCATAGACGCCGTCATTGTTCCAATCCCATTCATATAAGTTTATGGTTCCATCGGGATCGTGACTAAGAGAAGCATCAAAAGTTATTGATTGATTAGTGAGTGGATTTTGTGGTGTCCAGGTGAAATCAGCATTAGGTGGTTGATCTATCAATGCAATTAATGCTTTTTGTGCATTGATTCTCCCTGTTCCTATGTTCTCTGTAGAGTTATAAGGATCAACATTTTCACAAATCAATGTTTTTAGTTCATCGGGAGTCAAAGATGAATCCCATGATAATAGGAGAGCTGCGACACCAGCGACCATTGGACAAGAAAATGAAGTTCCTGAACCAAAAGAATAATTTTGTGACCAACCACCAGGATTCGGATAGGTTGTTGATGTCGAGTAGATATTTGCACCGGGGGCAGCGATATCCACCCAATCACCATAGGTGCTAAATGGCCATCTTTGGTCATTAGAGTTTGTTGCAGCGACAGCTGTGACATTTTCATAAGCCGCAGGATACCGTTGAATATCATTGTTATTGTTCCCGACAGCCGCGCAAAGAAAAACACCTTTACTGTATGCATAATTTATTGCATCTTCTATCGTATTTAGGTCAACTGAAAAACCAAAACTCATACTACAGATATCAGCACCATTATCAGCGGCGTATTTTATTCCTAACACTACTGAAAATTCCGTAGTAAATCCAGTTTCATTATAGATTCGGACGGGCATTATCGTACAATTCCAATCAACTCCTGCAATCCCGATGGAATTATTTGTAACTGCTCCAGGAATTCCTGTACACATCGTCCCATGGCCATATCCATCCGTTATATTGCTATCATTATACAATCCAATAACATCCCAGGCAAAATTCCAGCCTCGAATATCGTCGATATATCCATTGGTGTCATCATCGATTCCATTCCCGGGTATCTCATCGGTGTTATTCCAAATATTAGATGCAAGATCCGGGTGCAAATAATCCACTCCTGTATCGATGATTGCTATTATTATATTCGAATTTCCTTTTTGTAAGTCCCATGCTTCGGGAGCGTCTATATCGCAATCAGGGATTCCACCTGTTTGTCCTGTGTTATGTAAATACCATTGATTAGTGAAATCCTGGTCATTCGGTATTCCACACAAATAACCAATCCCATTAGGCTCTGCATACGACACATCAGGACATGATGTATAGTCCCGTACAATTGAAAGAATGTCAGAATCCATAGGAACATGCAGAAGGTAGATATTATCAAGGATTGTGCTTTCAACCTTGTTGAATATCTTTTCAAGAGCATATACTTGGTGTTTTTCATTCAATGCCGTTAGTGCAGGACTTGAGAATGTCCTATCCTGTTTCACTTTCACAATGAACTCTCCAGGGACAAACTCCATCCTCGTTTGATTCTCAATAAATTTGTTTTTCCTGGTTTCTTTTTCGTTTATGGTTCCTGCAGCTGGTAGAACAACAGCTGCAATCAACAGCATACATACCAATATTCCTATGATTTTTGTTTTCATTTTTTTCCTTCTCCATTTATTATATCATTTCTTTGCTTCTGATTATTTTGAGGGGGGAAGTGGCAGATCTCTAATAAAAAAAGGGGCAATATGAAGAACCAAAAATCCTGCCAACCTCCGCTTCCTTCCCAGATTTCATTCCTCCCTCTCAAAAACACAATGTTTAAAACATACATACAAAAATTATTACGATTTTTCTTTTTTTTGCCTCCCTAAGTATTAACGTATGTAACATATAGAATAATTTAGTATATAAATTCATTACATTATAATTATTCGCAACAATAGTTACAAATATAATCTTAACGTCCAATAAGACCAATAATCATACGTTAATGAAAATCATATAACAGAACAGATTGCTAAGGTTTTCTTATATCAACGTCATCTCAATATCGCTATAACCAAGAGATAATTTCCTTAAAAACATATCCTAGAAAACAGATGCATTGACATGGTGAAAAAAAATATAAGACCAAACAGTGTTCGTCCTGTCAGAAGGAGACACTTTGAGATGGATGAAGAAGATCAGTATGCCATGATACGGAAAGAGGTGTACAACCAACGGTTTATTACTTGGATGGAAAAAGCGTTTCTTGAGATAGACTCTGAAAAAATAGAAAATGAGACAACAGCNCTCTATGAAGAATTACAAAAGATGCTTGAGGGAAAACCTCTGATTCCCGCTCTGGTTGCCCTATGTGAGGCGACCTGTAAAACCTACCCGGGTATCGTTGGGGATAAGAAAAAGAGTTAATTTTTTAGTCTATTGAGATAGAGTGTCTTCATCTCAGCAGTTGTGTTCCTGCCCATAGTGTCAGAGGCGATGACTTTGATGGTGTGAATTCCAATCGAGGTGCTGTTGAGCAGATATTCATATGGTCCTTCGGTGTCTGTCTGAAGGAGGATGTTGTCAGAGTAAAACTCTACTTTTTCGAGAGGGCTGCTTCCTGGTATTACGTTTGCTTGGATGGTGGTCTCACCAATAAGTATAGGTGTTTTGTATCGGTAGGTCATCTTTTCCTGATCATCGACAAATATTTTTCCGAATCGTGGGTGTGCTATGGAGAGCTGCGGGTATCCGATATCCATATCTGCGAGGATCGCCATGGTTGCAGCGATATGCCGAGTCATATTCACCAGGTAGCTGATGTTTACGTTGCTGAGGTCGTCTCGAATGGTATGCATGTTGGGGTCCCATTCGGCTGGCCAGACGACCACGGATTCATATCCGAGCTGTGTAAATTGGCAATAATCACTCCAGCCGTCCTTTGCTTCTCGGTCTATGGTTTGCCATCGGGTGATGGTGAAATTCAAGTCGTACTCTGTGGTGATGTTTTCCATGATGCCGGCGATCCATCCTGCATCTTCTGTTAGTTGGAGTCTCATTGTTTTTCCTGTTTCGGTTGAGGTTGCTTTCCCGATCATATCTGCGTTGAATTCAACAAGGACTGGTAGGTGGTGGTCATAGAGGTCTCTTGCGTAGGCATGGCTCCCAAGAGTCCCTTGTTCTTCTCCTGAAAACGTGACAAATTCCAGTGTTCTTTTGAACGTGTATTGACTTAATACAGCGGCTGCGGTGAGAACACCGACGGTGCCTGAGCCATCGTCCACGGCACCAACTGTTTTTTTTGTGGTGTCGTAATGGGCATTGAAAATAATGGTCTCATCGGGATTGGTCCCTGGCTGGGTGCCAATCACGTTTCGTCCGTGAAAATAGCCTGAGAGCAACGAGTTCCCTTTGGCGCTCCAGTTTTGGTAGGTGGATTGTAAGCCCATGGTTTGAAACTGTTGAGAGATGTAGGTTGCTGCGTTTTCGCATCCCTCGGTCCCGGTGTACCTGTTTCCTATCTCTCCTACGAGATGTTCCATAAAGTTTCTGATAAGAGTTTCATTGATTTTGTCTATGATTTCTTGGACTTTTTGGTCTATCTGTTGTGTTTCTTGTTCCTTCCATGGAGCAGATGAAACAGCTTGGATGCTGTTTGAAGGGAGTGGAGATGACGTAGGAAGTTCTCTGCAGTTCACGGTGGGAATGGTTGTCAGTATCATCAGCATACAAAGAGTGATTCCTATGATTTTGTTTTTCATGGTTTCTTCGTTTTCCCCTTAATGAATAGGTAATATAGGATGTATTAGTCTATTGGATAATATAAATGTTTGGAACCAATAAAAATACAGGGGAAAAATCATTGACACGGTTTTAGGGACTCAATGGTTTTTTGTGCGAATCAAATGAAAAAAAGAATAAGCTGAGGGATTTAGTATCCCATGAGATAGCGTAGTATCGGGAATGTATTCGGAAATCGCTCAAACAACTTCATCCAGAACTGCATGAATGGAATATTGAATGAGTAAGGCATTGTCACCGATAGTTGTCCCCAGTCGCTTTCAGTCCCATAGATGTCCTTTGCTTTGGTTATAAATATTTGGGCTATTCTTTCAGATACTCTGCATTCAGGATTTTAAGGATATCTGTTGCAATGTTCTTCCCAATCCCGTTGATCTTGCAGAGCTCTTCCTCAGTTGCATTGGCGATGGAACGGATGGAGCCGAAATGCTGCAGGAGACGTTGTGCAAGGACTGCTGATACATTAGGGAGGCCTTCAATGAGGAACTGTTGTTGTTCAGCGATGGTTCGGGCGGTTTTTTCCCCACGGATCGCAACCACACGATCACCTTCTTTTTGCTCACGTTGAGCCATGACTGCGAGGAGATCCGCGGTCTCCTGGGCGGATTGTGTGGTGATGATGGGGATGCCGAAATCAACGATGATGGCGGTAAAACTCCCGAAAATCGCGTTGTGGCTGATATTTCTTTTCGTCAGAAGACCTTCTCCTTCGATCACTAATAAGGGTCTGGAATAGGTCGCTCTGAGGTTCTTCATCTGGACAAAGAGCTTGCCTTCGAGGAGGGAGCCTAGAAAATCATCCACAGTTTTCCGTTCGATGCCGATGCGTGATGAGATAATGTAATCACCCACATCGAGTTGCTGTGGTTCGACGGTGATATCTTTTTGAGTGAGAAACCGCATCACCGGGGATCGTGACTCCCGATGGTCAACGATGATCTTGATGGAGGTTTTTTTTGGAAACTCCTCAAGTTTTTTTTGGTTTTCCTGTTGCTGGGCTGCTTGATATATCGCGGCTGGGTCATGGATTTTCTTCCGCAGAGCCGTTCGGAGCACCTCAAGTTCTTGATGCATTCTGCGCTCTTTAGCCCGGCTTGACCAGTAATACGCCTCATCAGGGGTTCCTTTGGCGATGAGAATGATGACTTTACCCGCCATTTGTCGTGCGGTCCTGCCTTTTCGTTGGATCGTACGGATCTCTGAAGGGACCGGCTCAAAGAAGACCACAAGGTCTGTCGAGGGAATATCCAAACCTTCTTCTGCTACGGATGTTGCAATCAGAACATTAAATTCATTGTCTTTGAACCGCTTAATGATGTCGATTTGTTCTTTCTGCGTTAGACCCTTATCGCTTTCTTTTGTTGCTTGACCAATAAAACGAACAGGTCGTACAAGCGGGATTTCCTGAAGTTGTTTAAGAACAAATTGCGAGGTGTCCCGATAATGTGTAAACACGATGATTTTTGAGTCTTTTTTTCGTGAAAATTGATCTTTGACAATGGAGACGATCTCCTGGATCTTCGGATGTTCGATTTTCAGGGATTTAACATAGGCGATTGCTTCAACGACATTAGGGTCTCGAAGGATGTCCCGTGATGCTTTGCTGCCTCCTTTTGAGCTGGCTTCACTCATCAGACGACTGATATAGCTTTGTAACGCGTTGACGCCTTGGGTTTGTAAGAGCTCGATCGCATGCACGAGCTTTATCGCTGCGTTCTGCGCGGAAGCAGCCTTGAAAAGCTCGGTTGGTGGTTGAAGCCTAGAGCGAAGCTCGGTTTGGATCGTCTGTTGAATTTCTAGGAGTTTTTTGCGGTTGATGAGACTAACGGACGCGGAATCAAGCACACCGATATTTTTCAGGATCAATAGTCGTTCTGAGAGTGCTTTTTTTAACAGTTGCAACGTATGATTGAATTCAGCTGGAAGCGGTATTTCCTTCCATTTAATATCCAGATCATGGACATAAGGTCGTACATCAGAGTCTATTTTTGTACGTATCTCAATGTTGGTGATTTCAAGGTTCTTACAGACTTCAAGGATCTCTGACAGATTATTTCCGGGGGAAGCGGTCATTCCAAGGCAACGTCGCTGGTTTTGTTGTTTTTTAAACATCTCTGCGATAAAAACATACGAATAGTTCCCTGTCGCACGATGAGCTTCATCAAAGATGATCCGTGAGATGTTCGAGAGATCGTATCGGTGGGCGATCAGATCGTTTTCGATGACCTGTGGGGTTGAGACGATGACTCGCTTACTGTTCCAAAGAGCGATACGTTTCTCAGGTGCTACCTCTCCGGTAAACACGGCAACAGCATCAGGGATGGTGAGAAACGCTGAAAGGGATTGGGCATGCTGGTTGACCAGAGGCTTTGTCGGTGAGAGAAANAGGATGTTTTTTCCATTCGCCAGTTCTTTTGCAATCACTAGGAGGGCGATAATGGTTTTCCCCATTCCNGTTGGGAGTACTATGAGGGTGCTTGCGTTCGCTGCTGAGGTAGCGATGTTCCATTGATACTCCCGTCGTTCNACTNAATTTTCTTTGATAAATTCATGATGAAGAAACACAAAAGCGACATGGGTTCTGAGTTTTTGTATGTTTGGGGCCCTTCTCATAATTAGACCACTCAGTTCGCCCATTTCTCAGCATGTTGCAGCACTCAGTGTGAGATAGTGTTTCATCATCGTGGCCAGAGGTTCTCATCCTTCATGATTTTTTAATGGTTTCTACAACTGAGATTCAGTATGATTTTCCAAATGTTTAAAAGTGTGTGGTTGTTCCTTTTGTTGGTGGCGATGGAGTTCCTTTCCCTTTCAATTCCCCTGTGGGCGATCTTTCTTGTGGTGATCATTGTTTTGCTATTGGTCTGGCAGTTTCTCCGTTTCACCCTGCGGATTTTATTGTTTTTTTTCCTGTTTTTTGCTATTCTGATGGTTCTTGATTTTATTGGGGTGTTTGGTTGGATTCAACAGACTCTGGTTTCACCCTTTCTTTGATAAAAAAGGAGATGGGACGGAAATATCAGAGATGCTCGTAGAGCTTATCGCTGAGCTGCCCGATCTGTTCCGGGGTGAGTTGTTCTACCCGTTGATCAAGGAACGGCAGGTCTTCAATATCTCTATAGAGCGATCGAATGGTGTATCGTATCTTTTTGCGTCGATGGTTGAACAACTGTTTTGTCAGCTCAAAATAGAACGGTTCGTCCTTCACCAAGAACCGTGGTGTCTTGTAGGGGATAAGCTCTACGACTGCGGAATCGACCTTTGGTGGCGGGGAGAAACAATCCCGGGGTACCATCTCAAGGATCCTGCATCTTGCTTTGTATGAGACACCAACCGTCAATCGAGAGTAGTCTTTTGATCCAGGGAATGCGACGAGGCGTTCTGCGAAATCCTTCTGGAAGATCAATACCGCTATGGAAAAACTTGATTGAAGGAACTTAAACATGATGGGTGAGGAGATCTGAAAAGGAAGGTTTGAGACGATCTTGGTAAATCGTGGGAGGCAGTCAAAATCAACTGTTAGCGCATCCTGGCAGATCAGGGTCACATTCTCAGGGATCTTCTTACGTAGTTCCTCAACAAGATGGGTATCGATTTCTATGGCGATGACCTGTTTTGCTTGCTCTGCTAACAATGCTGTGATGATGCCTTTACCGGGGCCGATCTCAAGGACGATATCTTCCTTTGTTAATCCTGCAGCGGCAACCTCCCGCTGGGCAACAGCTTGATCAATAAGAAAATGCTGCCCGAAGCGTGGTTTTACCATTCTCTCAGATTTGATGCTCCCTGCTGAGGGGCAGACGCGTGAAGATACGGTACTTTTGATCCGGGTCTGATAATTCAAGCTCGATCCGTTTGGAGATGAGTTTATCGGGGGAGCGAAGGAAATCGATCCGCTCCTGCATTTCCTTGAAAGTGGTGAATGGTTTCTTTTTCCGTTCATCAAGGATCTCCAACATCATCTTCTTCCCTAAACCGGGCAGGAGCTCAAGGACATGATACCGGGTTGAAATCGCGGAAGCTTCATTGAAGAATTTCACGTAACGAGCCTCGTTGTTATGGACGATGTCTAACAAAACGTACGGGAGTTCCCCATGAGCAGTCGAGGTGAGATCCTCAAAGTTGATCCGCCCTTTTATTTTCTCGATTTTTGTACGAAGCGTAGGATCTTTTCCGACATAGATCCGTTCCCCTGTGGTGAATGTCGCATCTCTCTTTGGTATTAACTCAAGAAATGTGTACTGACTTTCCCCAATACCATAGACTACCGGGTTGCGTTTGAACGCTGGGAGATCCCCACGTCCTTTTGCCAAGTAATCCAAGACATAGACATAATCTTCCAAGTTTTCCTACCCCCACCACTATACTACAGAATGTTTTTTCACGATTTCAAGGATATTTTTTATTTCTTTATCATTTGGTGTGTATCGTTCTTTAGCAAAGATTGCCCGGATATCATCCTCCGTATTCGGAAGAATATCCGCTATCTTATACGCCTGGAGTTCTTCAACATGGTCTAGTTTCATCAAATCAGCAATCAGGTCCTTTGTCTGCTTTGCAGAAAGTTTCGCGAATTTCTCTGCATGTTCCAAGGCTATTTTCTGCTCATAGAGGAGTTCTTTTCGTTCTTTGCTGATCTTTTTTAGAATGTTTTTTACTTCTGCAAGGGAAACGATTTTATCTGTTTCTTCAGTGGACGCTTCCATCTATTGTACTCTCCCCAGATGCTCTGGTAGTACCAGAAGGGTTTTCCGTTTATTGCCGACTGTGATTCCAACAAGGTACGCGTTACCTTGCATTCCTTCAACTTTACCAGTATACCCCTGGAACCGATGATGTGGCATGCCTTTGTGGACAGCTGAATCAATACTGATACTTACACTCGCTCCCATTTCAAACTGTTGTAACGCTCGTGTTGAAGAGGTAACTCCGCGAGTACGCGGTTTTTTTCTCATGATATATCTGCTTTTACTACGTGTTCCTTTTGATCGTTTCACCATATTTTGTTATTCCCCCTTGACATCGATCACATCGAGTTCTTTTACCTTGCAGGGAATCCCTATGAGGTCACTGAGATTCGGTTGAGTTTTGTTGTCATCACCGGAGACGAATTCCTTGATATAGGTTCCGGACTCTGTCTCAAGCGTTAAGCTGGCTATGATGCCCTCTACCGATTCAATGGTGCAGTTGTAAATACGTCGTTCCCTAATCTTGTGAGCCCGACGATGGGCTACTCGAGTAGGTGTCAACTGCTTTATGAGTTGACCCTGTAATGACTGAGCCACCTTTATAAGTTTTTCTTTATTCAAAGGTTCTGATGCTTCAATGGTGACTCGGTAGGTCTTTTGGAACTCTGCTGCCTTGATGCGGGCGATCTCCTCTCGATTGGAGAACCGGAGCTGTGAGATTTCAATGATATCTTTAAAAGTCGTGTTTGTCTCTGTTTCCAAGACCGCTAAGTCGATGTGGCGTTTCTTTGGGTTTTTCACCTCCAGGATGAATGGTCGTCCGGTGCCCAGCATCCGAGCATCGATATCCTCCCGTCCACTTCCGTGGAATGATTCATCAGTCGCTTGCGTCATTTCCAAGGCTTTCTTCGCTACAAGTTCCTCAACCGTGGTTTCATAGAGTTTTCCGGTATAGTTGCATCTCTTGCAGCCTTTTCCTTGGCAGATTTGGCAAGGCCATTTCGTCTGAGGGATCCCCCGTTGGTATTTCTTGTAACGCCCGTAGATGAACAATGAGCCAATCTGCAGGGTCACATGGTCAAAGGCGGTATCAATGACTGCCATGATGTCAGGATTGGGGATATCCACGGTTTTCTTAAGCTGTGGCTCCAGGATTTTCCCGATTTCCCGGTTGATCTCCATCTTCATTGGCTCAGCGTCCTGTAATTTCTCTTGGTCCCAGAGATGTTGTTCTTTTTCCTGGATGTCCTCATCGATCTTTGAGCCGATGAGGAACGTCTCGAACTCGTATTCCTCTAATGCTTTTGTTATGATACCTGCGAAATGAGCAATCTCATCGGTGAGCCCTTCACATAACCAGCAGTCCTTGGCAAATGTTTTGTGTTTCTGATGAAGTTGTGTACGAAGAAACAGTCCTTTCTCTGCATTGCTGCCTTTTTTGATTTCCTTCCTAAATAACCGGCCCAGGCAGGAATCACAGAAGGCATGTTCCTGAAGGAGGTGTTCTGCTTGCGAGAGGGATTGAGCCTTCATCTAAGGTGCGCAATAGCCTTAGTTCTATAAACGTTTCTCTTTGATGATGAACAGCACTAACAACCGCTGCATTCATTTTTTTTAAAAAAGGTGAAGAGAACAATATGTCTTACGTCAACCAGAGGTAATAAATCGCCCAGATGAGTGCTACCCCAAACGCAATAGGGGCAATCCACCACCATACCGAGTCAGCCACCCCGATGGTATAGGCTAACGAAAGAAGGAATCCCAGGATAAAGATTGTTGTCAGCACATCTCGATATTTCATCTCAGTCTCTCTCCATTTGAGGCGTTGTTCACCTCGTCAGACCACAAACATCTATGGAAATATAATCATATCGGACAATTCTCATAACACAACATGATGAAAAACTACAAAAAAAATAAAAAAAAAGGAAAAAAAAGGAGGGTTTTAGACCGCCCCGGTGATATTATAGGGGACCAATGCGGGGTTCTTATCAAAGTTCATGCGAATCCCACCAAGGATCACCTTGGGGAACTTCTGGAAAATCGGTGCTGTTAATTTCACCCCAATCCAGGTGCTCCAATAGTTCGCATCCCAGACATTCCTGCTGGAGATCTTGAAGGTCGCCTGTCGCTTGTTGTCCATGAAGTTGTTCATCTCTATCGTGTTCTCACTGCTTGATGAAAGCAGTAGACCTTCCATGGCGTTTCCTTCCACGCTATTGCTTCTGATCTCATTCGAACCAGCACCACCAGTGAATCGAATACCGAGTTTGTTATCACGGATGACATTCCCTTCAATGGTGTTTGCTGTGCTTGCAAGACCCCCAATTGCGATACCTTCCTCACCGTTTCCCGTGATGGTATTGTTAAGAATCGAATTGTGGTTGCTGTTCACCGATAAATCGATTCCTTGTGCCCCATTTGCAGTAATGGTGTTGCCTTTGATGAGTGTATAGGTTGATGTTTGTACCTGAATACCAACATAGACATTATCAAAAATTGTGTTCCCTATGATATTGATCCTGCTCGTGGGAATAGACAAGGATATCCCTTGAACACCATTTTCAATGATGTTGTTTTGGATATAGACATCCTCACATAAAGTCGCAACCTGCAGGATGATTTCATCAGAGGAGCCTTTCATGGTGAATCCTTTAATCGTGGTATCACTGTTGCCGATTCGTACGACTGGGTCTGTGGTTTGCCCCTCAATGAAAGTTGATTCCCGGTTTTCTCCCATCAATAAGACTTTTTTTAGTTTGGTATCAACATTCTCTGCATAGGTCCCCGCATAGACATAGATCGTGTCACCACTGGTACAATTGTCGATTGCTTCTTGGATGGATGTGTAGTTCCCAGCACCACCACCACCAACATACAGGATTCCTCGACCCATCGGTTGAGATGGTTGTCCGTTCAATGCGGTTACGCTACTAGCCCCGACACAGAGTAGGATGATACCTACAATCATACTTTTCACTACTAAGTTCTTTTTCATTAAGATTCCTCCTATCAACAATTATTCTATTACTAAAGTAATTCTCCTAGTTCATTTAAATGTTTCTATTAAATATATATAATTATCGATATAAGAACAACAGATTATTACATAAAAACAAAAGAACGATTCATCCTCTGATTTGTTTCTTTTCACAACATATTTAATGGTCAATCAGATACCGGAATCAACATAACATAGGAGGCTTGTATCAGATGGTTGAAATTGCGCCATTTAAAGGAATGACCTATAACAAAGGAAAAATAAAAAAACTAGACGACGTCATGTCACCACCCTACGATATCATCTCTGAACAGCTGCAAAACGAGCTTAATACTAAAAACGAGTACAATTTCGTAAAACTCATCCTAGGAAAAATCCTTCCGGAGGATACAGAAACAAACAATCGATACACACGAGCAAAACAATTATTTGATGCCTGGCAACAAAAAGAAATCCTCATCCCTTCACAGACCTCTGCGATTTTTCCTTATAAAGTCGATTACATCGTCAATAAGGAAAAGAAACAAATGAACGGATTTTTTGTCCTGCTAAAACTGGACCCCGAGTACAAAACTGTGAAAGCACATGAGAAGACACTAGCAAAACCAAAAGCGGATCGTTTGAACCTCATGCGTGCCTGCTACGCGAACCTTGAACCTATCCAACTCATGTTCATGGACCAAGAAGACTTCATAAGAAAGACCATGGATGCTGCGATCGATGCCCCACTCATTAAGGTAAAAGGCTATGATGGTTTTACCCATCAACTCTGGCGTCTAGACGATCCAAACACGATACAAACGATCCTTGACACCCTTGAAAAGAAAATTCTTTTCATCGCAGATGGACACCATCGGTACCAGACATCCATTAACTATGCGACAGAGAAACGGGAACAGACAGGAAACCAGGACCCTGATGCTCCTTTCAATTACATCATGGTGGTTCTATGCAATATGTTTGACCCCGGTCTTTCCATTCTACCGACACATCGGTTCATAAAAATGTCTCAGGTCAACTTCGATGACCTTAGTAAAAAACTAGAGCGATACTTCATCATTCAGAAGAAACCAGTGACCGATTCTGAGAAGGATTCTCAGAAATTAGGCAAAAAGATCATGAATGAGATAAAAACAGAGAACAAACATGTTCTTGCCTTATACACGAAGGGGTGTTACTACATTCTAACACTCAAAGATGAACATGTCATGGACCAAGTCGCAGGGGATCATTCAAAAACATGGAGGACACTTGACGTCTCCATACTGCATAAACTCATCCTTGAGGAATTCCTTGGCATCACTGAGAAGAACCTTGAGGACCATGTGAAATACACACGGGTGGATGCTGAGGCGATCCAACAGGTTGACGAAGGGAAATACGATTTCTCGTTCCTGATAAATGCGACAAAGATAGACCAATTAAAAGCGATCGCGGACGCTGGTGAGCATATGCCTCAAAAATCGACCTACTTCCTGCCAAAGATGCTCTCTGGACTTGTCATGTATAAGATGTGACGACCATAATCACAGTAGCTGATTTGTTATTCTGTCAGCAGAGATTTAAATACCAGAACGAAGAAAGAAGTATCTGGTGAGGAAGGGAAAAACAGTATTCTCATGTTTCTTCTTCATATTTTTTCCCCTCCTTCCTCGCTTTTATTCACAGATTCATCCAATGATTTTTTCAAAACAGAAATAAAAAACAAATCACCTCGAGGGATTGCTATGATATATCCTTGGGGTTCTTCCAAAAGATATGTTTTGTATGATATATCTTCAATACGATGAAGGGAAAATTTATTTTTCTGCAGGAAAGTTTCAACGACATCTGAAGTCTCCTCGGACGTCATCGTACAGACGACGTAGACGAGAAAACCGCCGGGTTTCACGTTCCTTGCCGCCTGCGTAAGAAGAGTGAGCTGTGTCTGAGGAAGGATACCTGCTCCATCGGTATATTTCGCCTCGGGGTTCCTTCGAGCGGCACCAAGACCTGTGCAGGGGGCATCGACCAACACCACATCAAATCTTTTATTCGGCACTGTATCTTCAATGATCACTAAAGCATCATATTCTTTACATCGTTGTCTTAACGTCGTTTGCTTTATGGCATCGATCTCATATGCAAACAATTTCTTTTTATTACGCGTCAATGATGCAAGGGAAAGGCTCTTACCTCCGTTTCCCGCACAGAAATCAAAAATGGAGCCACCAAGGGATGCAGTCAGAAACGAGACCAGCTGACTGCCCTCATCCTGGACATGTGCAAGCCGATCCTGAATGACCGTTGAATATTTACTCACTGAGGTGGTAAGAAGCGCAGTAGGCAATTGAGAACGCTCCACGGAGAGGGACTCCTTCTGAAGCAGCGACATAACCTGATCAACAGTTCCTTTATTGAGGTTCACACAGAGCGTGGTTGGTGGTGATTCATTGAGATATTCAGCCCATTCTTCATGATTCTTGAGAACATCAGCAACAAACGATGAACAGGAAAACCGGTATTCAAATGGATACGAAGCGGCATCAGCCTGTGCACCATCTCTGGCAAGCTTCACATAGGTTTCCACAGAACCAGAAAGACCTTGCGTCTCGATGATATAATCATAGAGTCGTTTCCATCGGACGACCGTATGAACGATATCTGCTACTACTTCACGTTGTGATTTAGACAAATGAGCCGCTGGAAGAATATCACGTAGACAACGGGCCATGTTGCCTTTCCGTAGATATTTTGCAATAACCTGGGCAGCGACTTTTTCTTCCATGGAACAACACCCTACCTCGTATCATATAAATTAAACTATCTGGTGATACATGACCAGCGCCTAGAAAGAGGTTTCTTAAAGAAGGACATGGTACATCCAAGGAGTATGGATATCCTTGGGTTCATCATCACCGTGATCCTCCTTACCGCATCTGGTGCGTTAGCACCGGGACCATTGTTTTTCCAGACCATCACACAAGGAGCAAAATCAGGTGCCCGTAGTGGGCTGATTTTTTCAATCGCCCATACTCTTGTGGAGTTCTCACTCATCATGCTTCTCGCAGTTGGCCTGCTTGCTGTGAGAAACGAAACGTTTATCCGAACTGGCATCGGTTTCGCTGGTGGTATCGTCCTTATCTTCTTTGGGTTGTACCAACTCCTTGGTATGCTGAAAAAAAAGCCCATGGAACAAAAACAGACAGTACCATCTCATCGGCTCTTCTTCATCGGAATCCTCTTCACCGCTCTTAATCCTTATTTCATCATCTGGTGGCTCACAGTGGGTTCAAATTTAATCCTCCTTGCCCTTGAGTTAGCGGCACTCGCTGGAGTGATTTTCATGTTTCTCTGCCATGTCTGGATGGATTACGTTTGGCTCATCGCAGTGTCTTATTTTGCGAAAAAAGGAGTCAACACCCTTGGATCACGATGGTACCAGGTCCTCATCGGTGCGTTTGGCATCATCCTTATCTACTTTGGCGTCTCATTTCTTGGTGACGCAGTTCTGTGGTGATCCTATATTTGCAGTAAGATAGGTATCATTATTCCTTTTCTACCATATCTTCCATACCTTCATCGAATCAGCATTCGAATTTCCCGCTAAATCGTATGCAATGACCTTTAATGTATACGGGAAAAAGAACCCACGTTCTGCCCAGATCCATTCATATGGCGGAGTTGTCACCGTTGCTTTAAGTACATCATCAATATAGAATTCTACCCTATCGATACCAGATTGAGGATCAGATGCGTTGACAGAAACCTTGATTTTCCCAATCGCAAACGTCGAAAAAAACTTGAATTTCCAAGTAAACAATCCTCCAAAGATATTGATGGTGACATACCCTTTGGTGGGCGAAGTGATACTCACTTCAGGCAGCGAGGTTTCCGGTCCATAATAGTATAACCATGGTGAAAAATCGACAGAGCCACTCACATTGTCACCTAAGCCATCTGGGTTATCAGGATGATGTGGTCCTGATGGATCCCCCCACCAGTTGTTCTCCGCGTTCAGAATCGTAGGCCCTTCCCATACAAATCCCTCAGAATTGCCCAAGAAACAGTTGAAATGAACGTTTGTTGCTCCCGGGTACGCAGTACTCCCACCATAGTACCCAGTTCTTCCCCAGAAACTCATGTCGCAACCAGTGACCTCATTACCCTGGATGTTGGTGTTTGAAACAAGCCCAGAAAGTCTGATACCAAAACTGGTTGGATTGTCAGAGACACCAGAAATCACATTATTCAGAATATGAGCATTCAGAATCTCCCCTTCGGAACCATCGTCCCAGGCGAAATTATCTAATGCGATACCTCTACGCCATTCTTTGACATTCATAATACTATTCCCCGTGATGATGATATCTGTGTATTTCCCACTGTCCAAAGTTCCCGTGCACCCGAGGTACGCACTGGAAAAACCAATACCGGTGACTTTGTTATTTGTAGCACCACCAGGGTTGATGCCTGTACCGACATCAATAGTGTTGTTTCGCACCATCTGCGTTGTTATAATGTCTGTTCCACCATACGTCATGTAATAGACCGGGTCAATCCCCCAGCAACCTGCATCGAGTACATTAAAACAGAGATCAGTCGATCCTGTGGTTTTTTCCACAACGATGTTATTACATCCTGTCTCGGTGACGATGTTATATGAGAAGATGATGTTCTCCTGCCCACCGCTGATCGCATAAAACCCCCAATCATAATCATCATTTGGGTTCTGTGTCCCAATGATTCTATTTGAGGTGATTGTGTAGGTAACATCAGGGGCACTTGAGAACACAGCAACTCCGATATTCAGTTTATTATCACCACTCCCATATCCAGATGGTCCACCCGCGTTTCGTATCGTGAATCCCTGCAATAGCACATCACCATCTGCAATAATCCTCAGCAGACCGGTCTCAGTAAGCAGTGCATCGCCTCCGTCGATGATGGTCGTCTCCCATCCAGCCCCCTGTATCAGTATCGCTTTATCGACAATCACCTGGTCTTCATAATAGATGCCAGAGTACACAATAATGGTGTCACCGTCTATCGCATCATCAACAGCATCTTGTATGGTAGTATAATTCCCAGGACCATCTCCACCAACATATAGGATGCTTCTCATGGTTAGCGGATTAGTTTGAGATAAAGATTCATGATTGTATGCAGATGCAACACTCGCTCCAATGACACAGAACATGATAACAAAAATGATTCCTTCTCTTCGTATGTTCGAACGCATTTTTTTATTCCTCCCCTGTAAAACACAGGCAGCAAATAATAAACTACTGCGTTTATATAAATGTTTGGTGGGATATGAATGATTTTTTTTCCTTATTGTTTTTCCAATATATAGGAGGCGTTCCCACTCAGGGTGGTCAGCGTGAGTGTTTTATCATTGTCTGAGAACTGATAGCTATATCTCGTCAAAGGGATCAAATCAACTATTTCCAATGTAAGCGTCCCCTCAGAGATTTCCCAGGTTCCTTCACTGGTGTACTGGGACTCACCTAAATCAATGATTGATTTCACAGTACCATTCGAGGCGAACGTAAACATCGTGGGGAATATACCCCAGTCCGTATTCCATGTTCCAACCATTCTTCCTTCATCAGAGAGAAACAAATTACTGATTTGATCGCATCCACTCAAACCAATACTTATGAAGAGGACAAGAATAGCGAGGATTACGATTCGTTTTTCGATGGTCTTTACCTCCAACGGATGACGTTACATCATCTTTATCTTTAATAATGTTTAGCCGACCTTAAAAAAGTTAATTTCTCAAAAAAGAGGGGCTGAAAGACCGTTCAGGGTGCTCATTAGTTTCATCTATTCTCCGTAGTTTCTTTATGCGTCTACTGCCCTCATTTTCAAGCTCTTTGAATAAAATACTATGGTTTTTATGCGAATCAACAAAAGAAATTTTAAGAAAATATCACTTCTTGATACATTTAATAAAGAAATAGCTAATACAATATATCAAATAGGGAGGAGTCATGACAGAACAGTCACCTGATTTTAAACAACCTCCTTGGGTGCAAAGCCCCTCCGAGGTCATGGATTGGATTAACGCAACACATCCCTCAAAGAAAACAAAAGATAAGAAACACGCATCATCCAGCGGAAAGATTCTTCGAAATCTTCATGTTCGTTTCGATTTGAACGTCGAACAAAAAAAAATACCTCCATCAAATGTTTTTTCACAGTTTATTACGATGGTTACAGGGAATGGATTTGTAGAAGAAGGATTTGAAATTATTCCAACAACAGAACTCGTTCTACGAGGACTAGCTAAGGCGAAGGTTAAACATCTCTCCAAAATAGTGACTGATGAAAAAATCATATTCCATCATCCAGATGAACATTCTAATCTGAGGAAAACTATTGATGATTTCAATTCGATTACCCATGATGTTCCTATTAGAAAATCAATAGAAATCACAGCAATTTTAAAGGAAGGAATGCGTAGTATCGTCATTGTTAAAATTATGAAGATACACAAGATGAAAGATCATGCGATTGATATTCGGATAAAGGGGGGAATTAAGGAGGAATTGTATCATATGTTTAAAAATTATCTTACTGACAAGCTTGGTTTAAAAGAATTATAATTAAAATGAAATAATTTGTGATTCCTTCTTTTAAAACATATCTTTATCATCGACGTGTTCCCAAGAGATTTATCGGTTTCTATGAGATCTGAAACCAAAGACTATGTTTTTTTACAATCCATGCTGGATGATTCGAAGCTAAAAAAGGTTTTACAACATAAATATATATCGTAGCAGGGGAAATAAATGAGGGGCTCGTTCGAACAAAAGGTTCAGCAAAAACGAAGTAAATTCAAAAACAGAATGTCTCGGGGTTGTTAGATATACAGGAATATTATCAAAATCCAGTGGATTATCTGTGTTTTCTACTTGAAGATATCCCTCAAAATCTGACTCAGCGACGTCCGGGGCAGTTACTCTGACCAGAACATCGACAGGTCCGTCTTCTGGAGTGAGGTGTGTGCCAGACTCTGGGTTGAACGACCAGGTTCCCCAGGTTAGTAAGGATGTATTTAGAGTCCAGTTGAGCAATGAACCAGTATCCCCAATATTTTGTATCTGAAATACCCCTGTCACATTTGCGCCTGGTTGGACATCTGTCCATGAGAGACTCCCCAGGCAGTCTAAATCAGGTATATCTGGTTCAGGGGGTTCTTCTGGGGGGATGTATATGATTTTGAATACTCCGTTCATGTTCGGACCTGGATAGGGATTGCTATATTGCCATATGAGTGTCCCCTCTGGTGTAACCTCAAAGAATCTTCCATCCACTCCATCGCAAATAAGGGTATTCCCATCTGGGAGTCGTTGAGCTCCAGAAAAAACTCCGGAATAGAAGCTTTCTGGTGGATCAGCCGTATAACTCCATATAAGATTACTGGGTCCGAAGGGTGACCCGGGTTCACGATAGTACTGTCCGTTTTCATTAACCGGGGGAATAAGTTCATCGACTGAAGAGTAAACACCTGTAGGACGATTATCTCCATTGTTGAAAACAAGGATGTTTCCTGCACCTGGACAACTGTCATCGATCCATGTGGCGTCATGTTGACTAAAGAATTTTTTATCAGTAATTGTCCCTGCATGATAGGCCATTGGGTTGCCCCATCGATATAGAATATCACCGCCTTTTCCGCTATTTCCACCGATGTGACCGATCGCTTCTTCTGTGGTGGTGCTATGGTCAATGACCCAGATTTCATCGAAATTATGGACACTGATCATTATCTGGTCAANNCTCTCNTTATAGTCAATAGAATTCGTATGCATCCANTCTGATAACACGGGGTTATTNCCATAGTTGATATCGATTAACTCGGGATGTTGTTCAACAACACCATAATTTGCTTTTGTAGAGTCATAGTCCTGGATGAGGTGATCCCAGACATGCCATTCCCATACAATATCCCCGCTTGAGGGTCCAGTTGGTTTTACTTCAATAATATGATCAGGCATGAATGTATCACCAAGGAAACTTGATGGGTCCCGTCCAGCATTAATCGTTTCTCCTCTTGTTTTGGTTTCCCAAGCGATCATTAGGATGTTCCCGTTTGGCAACGAAAGAACGTCATGATGGCTCAGGTCACCGTTTGTGTCACATCGATAATCCCATTCGACGGTACCATCCCATAGTACTATCTGGACACCCCCACCTACACCACCATAACCATGCACCTCTGTTTTTATTGACCGGAGCATCCTGCCGTCTCCTAGCCAACGAACAGACTCACCTGGTAGATAGTTGCTCTCCCAAGAATGAGTCACCAACCCCGTGTTATCGATTAAATAGGTCATTCGGTAGTTAATCGGAGCAAATAAGATTTGGCCGTTTATTATCTCTGTTGGTTGTGGTGGAATCTCAGGAATCGTTTGGGTCGTTGATATTGGCGATAAAGAATTTCCGATAAGTAATACAAGAATTGAAAATAGAAATATACGATATGTGAAAAAATTTTTCATATTATCCCCATTATATACCAGTAATCTCAATTGTTTTTTTTACCATTGTTCTATATAAAACACATGATTTATATATCTTTTTCCTAATTCGAATACCGTTCAATAATAAACCATCCATCATTATAAGGAGAGATCTATGCGAGATGTTTATAGTGAGAATTCTTCTCTTACTCTAAAAAATTTTCTTTCATAAGAGCATCTTTGAAGATTTTAATCACATTTAAAAATCAATAGAAAAAATATCTTTCTTCAGGATTATTCTTATTGGACTCTTGAAATCTTCAATGACCAGCTCTGAATCACGGTCTTCTAGAATATCACAAACAAATTGTTCACCACTGAATAATTTTAAAACTGGCATCTCTCTCGAACTCCTCACTTCACCGTACAGCGTCGTAATTAATGTTTCCTTAAAAAACTATCCTTATTTCATGTAAATTATAATACTAATTTTTGAGGATCTATGACGAATGTATGATAGTGATGCTTTCGATGATGATGTCATCGATTGGCCAGTCCTCCATCACTCCGTACTTTGTCATGGTTTCAACCTGTGCGATCGCTCGAACCACATCAATGCCTTTTACAACCCTTCCAAACGCAGCATAGCCATTTGGGTCAGAACCACCTGGCTCAAGAAACCGCTGTGCCCCATCATCGATAAAAAATTGACTCGTCGCACTATCAGGATCACTGGTCCGGGCCATACCGATGGTCCCATCAAGATGATGAACATCTGGGTTTATTTCCAGATCAATCGGACCATACGGGCTGATTTTTTCAGTCCCGTTCGGGTAGTATCCACCACCCTGAATCATAAAATCATCAATCACTCGATGAAACACTAACCCATTGTAGAACCCATCGTTGGCAAGTCTGATGAAATTTGCTGAGGTGTTCGGCATCTTATCCTCATACAGTTCGAGGAGTATAGTCCCCAATGTCGTATTCATCACGGCGATACTATTGCTATTGATTGGCAAGACGACGTTGAATCTCCCTATCGCGATGCGATCACCAAGGATTAGTCCTTTTCCTTGATTCAAAAATGTGATTGGTTCTCCAGTGGTGAAGTGGAAGAATTGAAATGGTTGAAAGAAAATAATTCGAAGATTAACCGGTTCAAAGGTAGAGTGATCACCAATAGCTGTCACATTTTTGATTCTGCCAAAAAGAACCGAGGTTTTTACGAGATATTCACTTCCGTTGAGACCTTCAGTTTTATCGGGAGAAAATTTCTCAGGAATTTCCCCGGAAGACGCCACGATAACGAACATACTGAAAAGTATCATGACAAGTACTGT
>WSSedL1B2DRAFT_1000047_pt1 | contig 20767 bp, 18 predicted proteins | sample WetSurSiteL1Bulk_FD_9470 | JGI IMG/M metagenome (IMG submission 9470)
TCCCTTTGCAGCACGAGAGCCTGCATGTAACCCGCCAATAGGTCCTATTCCTGTTCGGAGGTCACTGATGCACTGTATTTCCGGAATCTCATGGAACCGCTTGCATTGTTCAGGATCCCGCGCAACAAGTATAATCTCGTCAACCACCCCTTTTAACGAATCAACCAGACGCTCGATAAATGTCCTGCCATGGTATGTGAAAAAATATTTTTCCTGACCGTTGGCTCGCCGTGCCTCACCGCCAACCAGTACCACTGCTGATCTCAAGGGTATTCTCCCTTTATAAAAAAGACTCCCTCACAGATAAATCGTGGGCAGGAAGTCCCGGATTGAGAAGCGGCTGTATCAGGTACTGAATTCATCTTTTTTCCTTTTGTAATCCTTTTTTTTCCATTGCAAGCAATGACTCCTTGATTGCAATTTCCGGGGAGAATCCACCAATACCATGTGCAGCCAGAACGCGGTGACAGGGAATGACAAGTGGTGTAGGATTCCGTGACATTGCCTGCCCGACTACACGAGAGGACGTCCCGACAATGGTCGCAATCTCCCCGTAGGTTGTCGTGCTGCCATAAGGCACCTGCCGGACTGCCCGGTAGATCCTGGCATAGACGGTATCTTCATGAGTTGCAGCACTGTCGAGCTTTTCTGGACTGACAACCTGCCCGGCACAGTATTGCCGGATGAGATCCGGGACGTTCCCGGGAATTCCAGTGGCCGCAAACCTGACCTCGAAGACAGATGTGTCATTCCATTGGACACGGACAAACCAGAGCCCGAAGCGGCATGACCCGCTTATGATTTCCATACTGAGATCAACTCCCGGAACCGTTGTGCATCGCACTGAATCATCTCCTGCTGGATCCAGACAGGGAGTGCATTGAGTACCCTTTTTTCCAAAAACCGTTTCTCACCCAGCACCAGTAAGCCACGGTCTTCAGGAGTTCTCAGCACCCTTCCCAAGGCCTGGAGAGATTTGTTTATCGCCGGTAGTGTGTAACAGAGGAATTCTCCCTCGTCCCCAAATTTATGGCGGAAGTATTCTATCATCATTTTACGCACCCGGTTGAATGGAGCAAGCGGCAGACCGATGACCATCGCACCGTTCAGCATCTCTCCACGGTAATCAAGCCCTTCACTCCATTTCCCTCCACAAACCGCAAACAGGACTCCTGATTCTCCCTGCGCGGGAAGAGACAGGAAGGCAAAGAGCGCAGCACTGGCATCACTGGTATCCCGTGGTTCGATGAAGACTTTTCTTCCACGGATGTGCGGCACGGTCTGGCTTGCGTATCCTTCGAGAATCTGGTAACTGGGAAAATAGATGGCACGGTTCCCTTTGAGTGCACAGAATGCCTTGATGTAGTCAGCGATCCTGGCACTGTTCTCCTTATTCTGCCGCATGGAAAATGCGGTTGTTATGTCGCTGGCGCAACATATGAGCCGGTTTTTTTTCGGGAATGCATTAGGCAAGGCAAGGGTTGTAACCTTTGTCTCGCCGAAATAATAGCGGGCGAAGCTCTCTACCGGCGAAAGGGTGCCCGAGATCAGGATGCAGCAGGCATGATCTGTGCAGATCTCCAGCAGCGGACCAGAAGGATCGATATGGCGCACTTCCAGGGTAATTCCTTCTGGTTCTTTGCGATAGAGCGTAAGATAGGATGGATCGGTTGCGGATTGCGAGAGCCGGAACAGGAATTCTGTCAGCCGTTCGATTGCTGTTTCGCGGTACTCTCCGGCTTTTACATTCTTTTCGCGAATCGAATCGGCGAGAGCAATGAGGTCGTCCACAATCTCATCCATATTTTTATAGAGGGATTCGCGAACAACCATCCGGTCAAATATTGACGGATCGAACCAGTCCTCCACTTCCGGGGAGTTTTCAAGCCCACGGATAAACGAAGTAAGCCGGGGCAGGACATGCTGGACAGCATCAGCTCCCTTATGGCGTTTGCGCAATCCAAGAAGTTCCTTTGATGCCTGATCAAGATCACGTTCCTTAAGGTCAACGCTTCCGATACTGGTGATCACATCCCCGCAGTTGTGCGCCTCGTCAATGAGAAGGAGGATATCATGCGGTTCTACACCAAGATTCGCATAAAGCTGCTCCCGGATGTCCCGGTCAAACAGATGATAATAATTCAGGATGATGACATCTGTATTCCGTGCTGCATGCATCATCAGCTCATACGGGCAGATCTCACCGCAGAATTCCCCCAGTTCACGAGGAGTTATAGATTGAGCAATTACCCGGTCAGCCTTGGTGCGGATCGCAGTTGAAGGCACCATCCTGACTCCAACTGTTTCTGCCTGCACGAACATTTTGCTGTTGATATAATAGGGACAGATAAGCGGATGTTCCCTGTCCATACGACGGATTTGCTGAATAATAAACGGATCCTTTGAGGGGATGAGGGCTCCTTTTTCTGCCCGGTCCCGCATAAGGGATGAGGAAAATGCCTTCACACCTTCACACCTGCGATAAACATCTCCTTCACCGCCGAGCGGACACATGCTCGATTTCCCGACAAGATACACTGTTTTGAGAGTGGGTTGTTTTTCCCTTACCAGCTCAAGCTCGCGGATGAACGTGGTTAGCTGACTCACCGTTCGTACTGCGATTACCACCTTTCTCCCTTTCCGTTCTGCAAGAAGGGATGCGACAACACTCGACTTTCCACTCCCGGTAGGCGCATCTATCATCGCAATCCCGCCTTCCCGGGCACACTTCGCAGCCACCTCAAGCATGTGGCGCTGGCCAGAGCGGTAGGAAGGATAGGGGAAATACGAGTCGATGGAGTGCATTGGTACAAGATTGGCGCTGGTGGGTTTTATGGATGTGGGATTGTATGATGAAAGTGATCATAGGATACGGATGATTTTCAGGATAATCAGGAATACACGGTTATCCCTGAACGATTTTGGAGAACCATGGATTATCGGGTTTCAATCACGGACAGGTAATACTTTTCGACATGGGATGTGATTTTCTCCCAGTCGTATGCTGAGGCTGATGCGATGCAATCGTTTTTCATCCCGGCATGGCGCTGGATTGCACGGCGAATTGTTTCCGCCAGATCTTTTTCTGATAGGGAACAGGTAAACCCGTTTTTCTCATTGATCAGGTCCCTGATTGCATTTGCAGGATGGTCCACCGTAACCACCGGGATGCCACAGGCCAGAGCTTCAAGCGCAGTAATACCAAATCCTTCCCGTGTGGAGGGGTTTACAAACACTTTTGCAGATTTCATCAGTGCAATTACGTTATCGTGATTATCCTGGAATCCCCGGATAATTATCCGGTCTTCCAGCGAGAGTTGATGTATGATTTTTGTGATCGCCTCCTGTTCCGGACCCTCGCCGATGATCAAGAGCCTGAGTTGTAGCTGTTCTGAAGAGAGTATCCCAAACGCCCGGACCAGCAGGTCAACATGTTTTTCTTTGATTAACCGCCCGACAAAGATGATATCTGATGTTTCATCAGAGTGATTTATTAAACTGATATGCTGCAGATCAACCCCATTTGGGATAATCGTAATGTTTCCACGGTAACCTAAAGTTTTGAGATTGGTTTTTGTGGATTCAGAGACTGCAATACTATTTTGTGTGAGCCGGGCAACAAGTCGTTCAGTTATTTTCCCTCCACCTCCTTTCGATCCGAGATATTCATTCCAGTACTCACCCCATACTTCATGCCACGTGATGACAAGCGGAGTTTTTCTCAGTTTCGAAATCAGTTTTGCCGAAAAACATGAGAAATAGGGAAACTGCTGACAATCAACAATATCAAATTTTTCCTCGAGCATGGGAAAAAGAAGGTGCGTGCTGAAATATATTGCCTGCCAGATTGACCTCCTGCCACCGGTATAGATTTTTTGAGAGCGACAGACACCATGCAGAAAAACACCCTCCCGATTGATGATATCCTCACCATCCCAGAATTTCATACCAAAGAGATGTACTTCATGCCCATGATGAGTGAGCCGAATCGCAAATTCCCAAACGCGTTTTTCAACCCCGCCTTTTACGTAAGGGTAAATGACATCGTAGACGAAAGCAATCTTCATAGTTGAAACCGGTATGTGATTGTTATTCTCATTCAAACCAACAACCAAAATGACGTCTTTTTCTTCAAATAGCGGAATGCGGTATTAATCATGGCCAATGTTTTCATTCAGGAGCATCATACTCTGGAACACTGCAAAGAGGAAGATCTGAATTCCGGTTACGATTAAGACAAGCGAAATAATTGCTGTCGAGATTTCTGAGAGAAAACCAAAATTCGCCGAGACCCAGCGAAGGAAGATGTTCAGACCGAGAAGAACCCCGGCTGCCGCAAGTAAGAAACCCAGAACAAGGAAGATTTCCAGGTTATGGTATTTCATCAAAATTTCAATAATCCCTACCTTGTTTTCATATCCATGAATAACTGAATATGTCTTCATCAGGAATCCCGAGAGGATTACCTGAATACCTCCAATCACCAGGATCGCTCCAAGAATGAACGAGTGAAGATGGGATATTTCGATATCTCCATTAAGAGAAAACAATACCATGAGTGAAATCCCGAGGACAGAAAGCAAAAATCCCGGTACTGCAATAAAAGGCAGGGGTTTCATGAGAAGGACAAATCGGATGTGACGCCAGCCATCGGCAAAACTATGCAGTTTTGAGGGAGTTTCCCTTGGATAATAATCTATAGGTACTTCTACAATTTTCAGTTGTTCTTTTGATGCCATCACCAGCATTTCAGAAGCGAACTCCATCCCGCCGGTTTTCAGATTAAGCCGATTGAGACCTTCACGGGTAATTGCACGGAATCCACTGTGAGTATCTGTGTAGTTTGTCTGGAAGATTACATTGATCATCCATGTAAGCACCGGATTTCCGATATACCGGTGAAGAGCGGCCATTGATCCTGAGTGAATAGTTCCCTTAAAACGCGATCCAATGACAAAATCAGCCCCTTGTTTAAAAGGTTCAAGTAATCTCGGTATCTCATAAAAATCATAGGTATTGTCGGCATCACCCAAGATGATAATACGACCTTGAGCATATTTGAATCCTGTAAGATATGCATTTCCGTAGCCACTTTTCTCTGCACGGAAAACTTTGGCTCCCAAAGATTCTGCAATCTTGGGAGTCTGATCGTTTGATGAATCAGCGACAATAATCTCGCCACTAATGGCATTGTCGTGGAAAACCTTCTGAATTTTGGTGATGCATTCTCCGATGGTATGCTCTTCATTGAGAGCGGGAAGTATTACTGAAATATCAATCTTATGTCTCTTATCAGATTCTGCATCCATAGTCTGTCCTTTAACAGTTTCGTGTGTTGGTAAAAATACCCGATGCATTAATTTAAAAAAAATAGTTGGAAAAACAGTTGGGATAAGAATTATCGTATTTTTTTAAAACATGAATTTAGTTGCATTGTTTACAAAAAACTATTACAAATTGATGTTAAAAGAGATTACAGATTGAAAAATATGGTCAAAATTAAAAAAGGAAAATTTCAAAAATCAGATGCAGTTGATAACCCATCGAGATTATTGATAAAAAAAGAGCATCTTATACTTCTGGCCATTTTTATTTTAGCGATTTTTATCAGGTTCCATGCAGATCCCAATATGCCGTTTCATTACGATCCTGGAAAAAACATAGTTTACGCAAATGCAGCTATCCAGTCGTTTCCCCTTATACCACAATACAATCCATTTTTTAATCTCGGGGAATATTATGAGTATCAGGTACTTTTTCCATACACGGTTGCATTTATCTATAAAATTACCTCATTGTCCCTTATCGGAATTACTTCAGGACTGGCGATTATCAGCGGGGCTGCTTTATGTCTGACCGTATATATCCTGTCTCTTGAAATATTCAATAATAAAGTGGCAGCACTCGTCAGCGCATTTTTAATTGCGGTAAGTAAAATCCAGCTTTTGGGTTATGTGAATTATTATCCACAGATCCTGGCGATGACAATTATGCCTCTTGCATGTTTTTTTTTAATTCATTATATCAAAACCGAAAAATTTCAGGATCTTTTTCTTGTTGCGATCTTGTCAGGTCTCATCATTCTTGCAAGTTACATTACTGCATTTGTCTATTTCCTGATCGTCTTTTTATCTCTGGCGCTCTGGTGTTTCAGGGATAAAAAAACGATAAAGGGTATTATCCTTTTACCTATCATGACCGGAATTCTTCTTACATTTTTCTGGCTGCCAATTGTGTGGCGCCATGGTATCCAAAAATTTTTCAATACTGCAATAAGCTATATAATTACTTCGACCCCCTCGGCATTTACGAACCAGCCTTGGACCTTGACTGATATAATAACATATTCGAGCGGTACTGTAATTGCAATAGTTCTGGGCATTATTGTACTTTTTTTTATAAAAAAAATTCAGTGGGACTTCCAAAGAATCCTGCTTGCCGTATGGCTGGTCTTGACATTTATTCTTATGGAGTCCTATCTTATTAAACCAGTTTTGTGGGTAGACCGCTACTTCCAGTTTTTTGATATCGCACTCTTGCTGGTTGCAGGTGTTATTATCGCTATTTTATTTGATAAACTGAGTACCATCAAATATTTCGAAGGTAACTATATTCGTTATTTATTTTTACTGGTGATACTGATAGTGCCGCTATACGGTGCTGTGAATTTTGATACAACATTTGGGAAATGGGGATACCCTTCAGATATTGCCATGGTTGACTATATGAAAAGTCTCCCACCCGGAAGTCTGGTAGTAGCCCCTCCCAGCATACAGAGTTTCTGGTTTTCTGCACTAACAGGAGTCCATGTTCTTGGTGGCGAGTCATCCCAGATGATTGATTTAGGGTATCAGGGTAACGATGACAGCAATTCAATTCTTAATAGTCCGGATATAAATATAAAGTTGGATCTCATCCGAAAGTATGGGGTGAATTATATTGTCATCCCTTATCATGCAACGCGATACCTTGTCTGGAACCCTGAGTTAGATACGAATGGAATCAATGCGTTCAATAACTCAGAATATTTTGAAGTTAAAAAATTTTTTATGGACGACTATGGATCAACGGTAATATTGAAAGTTCGTGAAAATCTTACACCAAAATACCATGTTGTGGAAAGCAACGATGCGGTGACAATTGTCGGATATCTTGTATCAGTTATTGCCTTCATTGGATTTCTCTATATTAGCAAATCAAAAACAAAGGTGTTTTTTTTGAAATCAGCTGATTGAGTTATTCTTGATCTATCATAACGGTGACCTGAAGTCATTTTTATTCTCATTGCCACGATTTAATGAGAGAAAATTATGATTCAGCAATTTCCTTTAAACGGAGCCCACTCATTAAAGTAAAAATCGATTTCTAATGAGATCAGATTATCCCAAAAATTAAAATTTGATATTATTCTTTAATGTGAATTACAAATATATTACAAACAAGGAAATATTAGGAAACCGGATTTCTTCCTGTTTATCAATACTGTCATTTGGATAATCAATAGTATGGAAAATGTATGAAAAAGATATTTATTCCTGGTATCATTGGTGATATTGAGGGATAATCTGTACAATAATAAATTATGGATGAAATGAGCCAAAATGATTGAAGATAATTTAAAATTTCCTAAACAAAAAATACCCCCCCCCACAGTTTTTACGATTATATTGAATTATAACAATTATTCTGACACCATCGACACAATTGATTCTGTCTTATCATTGGAATATGATGCAAATTCTCTACTCCTTGTAGAGAATAGTTCAGATAAAAAAATCATTCAGAAAATCCGGGCTCAATTTCCAGAACTTGAAATTATTGAAAACAATAAAAATCTGGGTTATGCCGGCGGAAATAATGTTGGTATTCGAAAAGCATTAGCAAGTGGCGCTGATTACATTTTTTTATTAAACAATGATGTAATACTCGAGAGAGATGTTCTCAAAAAGTGTGTTTCAGAAATGGAAAAATCACCCGTTTATGGAGCATGTCAACCCGTTATCGTCACATTTGAGGATAAAGACACTATCTGGTCTGCAGGGACTCAAATATATTTTGGATATCCGAGATTATTCCTTAAGGGGAAAAAACTCCAGAACAACGAAATTAAAACATCCCCGTTCGGACTGGTAGGGTGTGCCATTCTATTCAAAAGGTCAGCATTACAACAAACAGGCCTTTTTGATGAATCTCTCTTTTTATTGCACGAAGAAACGGATTGGTGTATCCGTGCAAAAAAACTGAATTATTCATTTTTAATTATATCCAATGCAATTGTGTCTCATAAGATTTCCACATCAATAGGAATGTTCAGCAAGATATATTTGTATTATATCGGGAGAAACTGGCTTTTAGTAGGAAAGAAAAATTTTTCATTTTATTATTATTTGTTCATCCTGGTAACTGAATTTTTAATACGCTTCCCGTATTATGTATATCATGTCACAAAAAAAGGTCAGCTTGGAATGATAAAATTTTATTTGAAAGGCCTTTTCGATGGGATTCGTGGAATATCTGGTGAAGCCGAAATATAAATGAAGTAAAAACATTATGAACAATTATCGATAGGAAGGTACTACATATTATGCTAAACGACATCAAGGGTGTTAGGATTAAACCATTACGGGTAATTCCTGATGAGAGGGGCTGGTTAATGGAAATAATCCGATGTGATGATGATTTTTTTGAAAAATTCGGCCAGGTTTATCTTACTACAGCATACCCCGGGGTCGTAAAAGCCTGGCATTATCACAAGAAACAAACTGATAATTTCACTTGTATACACGGAATGATGAAGGTTGCACTTTATGATGCAAGAAAGGAATCCCCGACGTATCGGGAACTGATGGAAATTTTTGTCGGGGAAAAAAATCCGGTTCTTATCAGCGTACCTCCCGGGGTTTACCACGGGTTTAAAGGGATAGGTAAGGATACAGCATATTTCTTAAGTATTCCGACACTTCCCTACAATTACAAAGAACCTGATGAATACCGGATACCACCGGATTCACCGGAGATTCCTTACGACTGGGGACTTGCGCCGGGCCTTAAACATGGGTGAGTTCCAAATAAAGGAGCACCAAATGAAACTACTTATCACCGGTGGCTCGGGATTTATCGGGAGCAATTTTATTCGCCTTATGATAGGATCTCATCCCGATTTAGAGATCATTAATCTCGATCTTCTTACCTATGCAGGAAATCCTGATAACCTAAAGGGGATAGATAAAGATCCTCGATATACCTTCATTAAAGGTGATATTTGCGATAGGGATATTGTCAACGCTATACTTAAAAAAAATCAGATCAGTGCGATTATCCATTTTGCAGCAGAAAGCCATGTGGATCGATCAATCATAGATTCATCAGATTTTGTCAGGACAAACGTTACCGGAACATATAACCTCCTCGAATGTGCACGTCTCCATTCAATCCGGAAATTTATGCATATTTCAACAGACGAAGTATATGGAAGTACTCCGCAAGGCTCGTTTACGGAAACTGATATGCTTTCTCCTTCCAGCCCGTATTCGGCAAGTAAGGCAGGTTCAGATCTTCTTGCCCTGTCATATTTTAAAACTCACAAACTCCCGGTAATTGTTACCAGATGTACCAATAACTATGGCCCCTATCAGTTCCCCGAGAAATTAATCCCGTTCTTTGTAACAAATCTTATCGAAGGGAAAAAAGTACCCGTATATGGAACCGGAAAGAATGTCCGTGACTGGATTCACGTGAACGATCATTGTCGCGCCTTGGAATTCCTTTTCAGGAAAGGTGTTCCCGGGGAAATTTATAATATCAGCGGGGGTAATGAAAAGACAAATCTCGAAATCACCCATAAGATATTATCTCTTCTGAAAAGGGACAAATCCATGATTGACTATGTTAAAGATCGACCTGGTCACGACTTCCGATACTCGGTCGATTGTTCAAAGTTGCGCTCCTTAGGATGGATACCGGAATACTCTTTTGATGAAGGACTTGCAGCTACGGTGACCTGGTATTCCCAGAACGAATGGTGGTGGAGGCCTTTGAAGAAATGATTTCCCATAAGGTCATCCTCTTTGGAGCAAATGGAATGCTTGGTCATGCCCTTCAGGAAGTCTTTATAAGTGCACGGCTAATTTCCCATCAAGAAATAGATATCACAGATGAGGACGCTGTAATGAAAATCGTTGTCCAGCAAAGTCCTGAAATTGTGATTAATGCTGCGGCATATACTGATGTGGATGGCTGTGAAGAAAATAAAAAACACGCCTTTTCCGTTAATGGACACGGACCAGGAAACATTGCAGCGGCCTGTAACGAGGCAGGTGCAACGCTGATTCATTACAGTACTGACTATATTTTTGATGGAACCAAGTCAGAATACCGTGAGGATGATCAACCCGGTCCGATAAATGTGTACGGAGAATCGAAGCTGATGGGAGAAATTAATATTGCGAAAAACCTGGATGATTTTCGCATTATCAGGACTTCATGGCTTTTTGGTGATCATGGAAAAAATTTTGTTGATACAATTCTTGCATTATCAAAACAGTTGGCTGTTGTCCGTGTAGTCAATGATCAGACAGGCAAACCAACTTATACAAATGATCTTGCCAGAAAAACTGCGGAAATCATATCCTGTGAACCTGGAATATATCATATAACGAATGAAGGGGTTTGCAGCTGGTTTGAATTTGCTGAAACATTTATTCCCAATGCAGTCGCTTGTTCAACGGATGAATTTCCCCGTAAGGCAAAACGACCTGCACATTCGGTTCTTACCAATACGAAAACAACCCCTTTGAGGCATTGGAAAGAGGCATTAAACGATTACATCCATATAAAGGAATGTACAATATGAAAGGAATTATTCTTGCCGGAGGAACCGGTTCACGATTACTGCCATTAACTAAAGTGACCAACAAACATCTGTTACCGGTTTATGATAAACCCATGATCTATTATCCGCTTCATACACTCATTAAAGCAGGAATAACAGAGATCATGATTGTCTCAGGACGCGGACACGCGGGTCATTTTCTTGAATTGCTGGGATCGGGGATGGAATTCGGGGTTAGCCTTACTTATGAGATTCAGGAAACTGCAGGTGGAATTGCACAGGCACTTGGTCTTGCAGCAAGTTGGGCAGATGATGATGATGTAGCAGTTATCCTTGGGGATAATATTTTCCAGGATGATGTGAAGTCAGAAGTTATATCTTTTAAAAAAGGCGCAAAAATCTTCTTGAAAGAGGTAAAAGATGCACAGCGTTTTGGGGTTGCTGAGCTTAAAAAAGATCGGGTAATTTCTATAGAGGAGAAACCAAAATCCCCAAAATCAAACTATGCAGTGACCGGGCTTTATCTCTATGATTCAGAGGTCTTCTCAATTATCAGGACCCTCAAACCCTCCGGCAGGGGTGAACTTGAGATTACGGATGTGAATAATGCCTATCTCCGGAAAAAGATTATGCATTATGCAATTTTAAAGGGGTTCTGGAGCGATGCGGGGACATTTGATAGCTTGCTGAGGGCAAGCTGTCTGGTTCAGGAATATCGGACACTACCACATGAAAAATATTCCAAAAATCCTTGAATTTAATTCTTTTCGGGGATCAGATCACAAGGCAAAAGGTAACAAAATGAATTCTGTACAAAAATATCAGGGATTATTATTGAATTTCCTAAAAATATTATCCAACTATGAGGACTTATCAAATTTTATTGAGTATTTTAGGAGAGTCTCGACAAAGTTCAAAGGAGTACCATATTTTTGATGATTTCAAACAGGATCGTGAATGCAAGGTCAAACCGATCGTTCAGTAAAATTAAATTCTATTATAACCTCTCGGTTCTAGCCCTGCGAATTCTAAAAAGTGAAGGTCCTGTATGCCTTTTATGGAATTTAAATCATTTTTTAACAAAAAAAAGATGTAATTCTTCTTTTGATTACAACCGATATATTCTGGAAAGTGAACCATCCATTGAGGATCTCATCGCACAGAGGCATCAATCATTCCAATTTGCATATCGCCCGCTGATGAGTGTAATAATACCGGTATACAATCCCCCCTCAGAAATACTAGAAAAGACCCTGGATTCAATCGTTTCTCAAAGTTATGATAACTGGGAGATTTGTATAGCCGATGGAAATTCTTCCGAGAGAGGAATCAGGGATTTGTTGCAGATTTATGCGGACAAATATCCCAATATTCACGTGCTTTTCCTGACAGAAAATCTCGGTATATCAGAAAATACTAATATTGCGGTAAAAATGGCACGAGGAGAATTTATTGCTCTTCTCGATCATGATGATATAATCTCTCCGCATGCTTTATTCGAGATCGTTCATCATTTCAACGAAAATTCTGACGCAGATATCGTTTATTCTGATGAAGATAAAATTGATATTCAAGATCATCGTTTTGATCCTTTCTTTAAACCAAAGTATTCCCCGGAATTGCTCAACGGTATGAATTACCTCATTCATTTCACAATTATCAGAAAATCATTATTTGACGCGGTTAATGGGTTTAAAAAAGAATTTGATGGTGCTCAGGATTATGATTTGTTTTTTCGATGCATTGAAAATGGAGCACATATCAGTCATATCCCAAAAGTACTCTATCATTGGAGAATTCTAGATAGCTCATCATCGCAATCGACTGCAATAAAACCATGGATATATGATATCGGAATAAAAGCAGTTCAGGACCATCTTGATCGAGGTAATATTAGAGCTTTGGTAAAGCATGGCGGGGGGGTTCATCTCACCAAGGTCGAGTATGAAATCGATGGAACACCAGCAGTGGATATCCTTGTTCCGACCCGCAGGTTATCGCAATTTAAACGGTGTCTCAACGAATTGAAAAAAACACGATACAGAAATTATTTACTTCACGCAATTATCAACGGAGCAAATGAATACAGGGTTGTCACGATAAATTCTTCTGATGGACGTGAACTGATACCATTCACCGATGTAGGAACAGGACTTATTGGACCTAGTTTACCATATAATTGGTCAAAAATGAATAATGTCGCATTAAAGCAGACAATTTCACCTTATGTCGTAACACTGAATGATGACGTTTACTTAAAAACAGACGACTGGCTTGAACAGTTCCTCATGTTTGCACAGTTGAATCAAGTTGGCTCGGTTGGATGTTTGCTTCTAAATCCTGATGGTTCCATCCAGCATGCAGGTGCATATATAACTGATGATGGTTTGGGTGATCATTGCTTCAAAGGTCTTGACCCGCATAGTCTGGAGTTCAATGGAATTCTGCAAATCCCGCGTGAGTGCAGCGCTGTAACAAGCGCATGCATGATGGTCAGACGTGAAGTCTTTGAAAAAAATGGTTACTTCGATGAAAATCTTCGTAATTATGATGATTTTGAATTTTCCATCAGATTGCTGAAAAATGGGTATTCGCACATATTTACCCCGTATGTCTGGGGGTATCATGATGAAAGCAAGACCCGGCCACTTATCATTAATCCGGCTATGATTAATTACCTAAAAGATAAAACGATGCCAGTTAAAGAATTGTATTACAGAAATGAATGGGAAATGATGCTAAAAAGGAAACAGGAAAATGACATCCATCCTTGAATACCGTGGACTTATCTGGAATTTTATCAAAAGGGATATTTCCTCCAAGTATGTCGGATCATTTCTTGGATTGTACTGGTCGGTAATCAATCCGATAATCACCCTGATTATTTACGTAATTGTCTTCGGGTTTTTTTTAAAGGTCCGTCTTTTGGGGTCAACCAGTATATGGGACTTCGCTTTGTATTTTGCTGCTGGTTTTCTTCCCTGGCTGGCATTCCAGGATTCCGTGATTCGTTCATCACGGTCAATTATCGACAACAAAAATTATATCAAAAAAGTCCCCTTTCCCAGTGAAATTTTTCCTATTTACACAACGTTTTCAGAATTTGTGAACCTCTTTATCGGGTTGGCAATTTATTTATGCCTGTTTATATTCCTGAAAGGTACACCCTCCATATATATTCTCCTGCTGCCGCTGGCCATTGTTCTTCAACTGATATTTACCTTATCACTGGCATTTTTCCTTTCGAGCGGTGCGGTTTATTTTCGGGATATTCCTACAATGCTGGGTCCTTTGTTCATGATATGGTTCTGGGCTACACCAATTGCGTATACGGTGAATATGATCCCTGAGAATTTTCAATGGATAGTCAAACTGAATCCGGCTTATTATATGCTTGAAATATATCGTGATGTCTTGTTCTACGGTAAGCTTCCGGAACTCAATATTCTCGTGCCTTTCCTGATATTTTCGGTTGTTATGTTTGTGACAAGTATTTGGTTCTTCCGTAAAACAAAAACCGGGTTTGGTGAACTCCTATGAATGTTATTACCGTACATAATCTCGGAAAAAAATTCAAATTATTCCCTTCACCTGGCGGACGGTTTCTTGAATACCTGAGTATCGGTAAGATAAAACGGCACACAGATTTCTGGGCGCTTAAAGATATTTCATTTGAAATACCGACAGGTACCACTTTGGGAATTCTTGGGCAGAATGGTTCAGGTAAAAGCACTCTTTTGAGCATTCTTGCAGGAGTCCTTTATCAAAGTGAGGGATCTTTTGAGATAAAGGGAAAAGTATCAGCAATACTTGAACTGGGTTCCGGCTTCCATATGGAATTTTCCGGCCGGGACAACGTATATATGTACGGCACGATCATGGGGCTCTCAAAAGAGGAGATTGATAAACGCTTTGCGGAGATCGTGAGGTTTTCCGAATTGGGTGATTTTATCGACCAGCCGCTCCGCACGTATTCTTCCGGAATGGTTGTCCGGCTCGCATTCTCCGTAGCGGTAAATGTTGATGCAGATATCCTTATCGTAGACGAGGCACTTGCGGTGGGAGATGCGATCTTCCAGCACCGTTGTTTCCGCAAGATCCGCGAGATGCAATCCAACGGTAAGACAATTTTATATGTAGGGCACGATACCGAAGCGGTAAGGAACCTCTGTACCCAGGCTTTGCTGCTTGATGGAGGTCGGATTATTGAACGGGGGAATCCGAATTATGTTGTTAATAAATATTATGCTCTGATAGCTGATCGGGAAAAATCATATTCAGAGGTAAACCTGACCGAGCACGGTGAAATTCCAAGCGAGGGTTACAAAACCGTGTATAGTTTTATCCAGTCCCTGAGTACTGCAAAAATAATTGCACCGCCAACAATACCGGTTTGTGAACAGACAATTGAAATCAACTCTGCACCTCGTAAAGTGATTTTTGCGCATCCCCCATCAGAAATTACGTATTCTGTTCTTGTTCCGCCTGGATCCTCGCTTGCGTTTGCAATTGGAATTATGCCCGGTGCCTGGGATAAAATCCCACAAGGAGTTAAATTTGATATCGAAATTCTCTCAGAAGACATCAAGGAGAATATCTTTTCCCGAGTGCTCCAACCGAAGCGGAATATTGGTGATCGGGGATGGCACAACTTTGTTATAGCATTGGAACGCTTTTCGGAAAAGACTGTTTTGATACGGTTTATTACCTCCGGATTTGGCGATGATCTGAGTTACGGGTGGAGTGCATGGGGTTGGTTAAATTTGGTACAAAAACAGATTCAGCCAGAGGCTAAAACTATTTCTGTTTTAGAATCCACGGGAACGCAAACAGATATTCCCGCACAAAATGTTCGTTATGGTAATAAAAAAGTCCGGATAATCAATGTTCAATTATTTAATGAAAAGGGTGCTGAAACACGCATTTTTTCAAGCGGTGATCTTGCAAGGATAAAAACACAGATTTCGATTGATCAGGATTTTGAGATACCTCTAACGGTTGGATTTATGATAAAAAATAAATTTTGCGATATATGTGGCACAAATACTCACTGGAAAGGATGTGATTTGGTAAATAAAAGAAAAGGTGAAAACGCGGTTGTTGAATTCACCTTGAAACTCTTGCTTGCTCCAGGTATGTATTCCCTGACATCAGGGTGTTCACTTTACCATTCTGATACTGAAATCGAGTTCCTGGATCGGTGGGTTGATTGCATAATGTTCAAAATTTCTTCGAATAAAATGATCGGAGGAATTTTTGATTCTGATATTCATGTACAAATTCAGAGTGAAAATTAAGGTAATTCTTACTTTTAAAGGAAAAATATTTCTCTATTCTGTTCTTTTTAACGATGGCGAAATAAAAAAAGTTCGGCTTGGAGATTAATAACATGCATTAAGGTTGCAGACTTTTCATTTTAATTAGAAATCTTTTTACACTCCTACAGCACTCATATTAGAGTGTGACAAGCGATCGTGTTACGATAAAAATTCCCAAACCACTTTACGATAATCTTCAACAACTCATCGAAGGTACAGGTTTTTCCAGCGTAACCGAGTTTATCGTATATGTGATGAGATCTCTCGCTTCAACTACATCGGAAAAAGAGCCCGACAATCTGACAAGCGATGAGATCCATTCAATCAAGGAACGGTTAAAAAAACTCGGATATTTCTGATATAAAAAAAGGAGAGATATGGATCATCTTGACCAACTGGAAAATGATAGCGTTTACATTATCCGCGAAGCCTACAAGGAGTTCAAGGATATTGCATTGCTCTGGAGTATCGGAAAGGATTCCACAACCCTGCTTTATTTGGTCAGAAAAGCATTTTTCGGCAATGTCCCGTTTCCGGTGATGCACCTCGATACCAGTTACAAGTTCAAAGAAATTTACGAATTCCGGGACAGAATCGCAAAAGTTTGGCATTTGAACCTAGTTGTCGCAAAGAATTGTCAGGCTATTGATAAGAAAATCGGGCCGGGTGAGGGCAACAAACTGACCTGTTGTGGGGAACTCAAGACCGAAGCGCTCAAACAGGCAATCCAGGAACACAAATATCGTGCAATCCTCCTTGGAATTCGCAGGGATGAACATGGTATCCGGGCCAAGGAGCGCTACTTTTCGCCACGGAACAAACAGTTTATCTGGGATTACAAGAACCAGCCGGCAGAACTCTGGGACCAATACAAAAATACCGAACGCGCTGAAGAGCACATCCGCGTCCACCCATTACTCCATTGGACAGAACTGGATATCTGGAGTTACATTCAGAGGGAGAACATTCCCATCGTTGATCTCTATCTGGCAAAAAACGGGAAACGATACCGGAGTATAGGGTGTGAACCCTGCTGCAGCCCCGTTGAATCAGATGCCGATACAATCGATAAGATTGTCGAGGAATTGAAAACAACAAAAACATCTGAGCGCAGTGGGCGGGCTCAGGACAAGGAACGAGCGTATATGATGCAGAAATTGCGATCACTGGGTTACATGTGATCGACGATTTCAGATTCTGACAACATGATAATTGCATAACCAGGAATTAAAAATGGATGACAACGCATTAAAACTGGTAATTGTCGGGCATGTTGACCACGGCAAAAGTACGCTCATTGGGAGATTGTTATTTGATACAGGTTCGCTACCAGAAGATAAGATTATAGAAATACGGCAGATTTGCTCATCACTGGGAAAAGAATTCGAGTTTGGGTTTATCCTTGATAACCTTGAAGAAGAGCGGGACCAGGGAATTACCATTGATACGACGCAGATTTTTTTCAATTCTAATATACGGAAGTACGTTATCATTGATGCTCCCGGTCATGTCGAATTTGTGAAAAATATGATTACCGGTGCATCTCAGGCCGAAGCGGCAACCGTGATCATTGATGCCGAGGAAGGAGTGAAGGAACAGACGAAAAGGCACGCCTATATTCTCAGTATGCTGGGGATACAAAATATCCTCGTTCTCATCAATAAAATGGATCGTGTCGGTTATGACCAGAACCGGTTCAACGAGGTGAAAAAATCATTTATTGATTTTCTTAACGATATCAAGCTTAACGCTATTCATTTTATTCCGATCTCCGCCAATCAAGGGGATAACGTTGTAAAAAAATCGGAAAATATTTCCTGGTACCATGGTCCCACATTTCTTGAAGCTCTTGATTCAATTCCAGCCAAACAAACATTTCGAGATAACCCGCTCCGATTCAGCGTCCAGGATGTTTACAATTTTTCGACACGCATTATTGCCGGTAAGGTTATAAGCGGAGTGCTTCATCAGAACGATGATATCCTCATTCTCCCTTCAGGAGAGAGAACCCACATCCGGTCGCTTGAAGAATACATGAAAAATCCGACCGAGGCTGAGACCGGAAAATGTATCGGTGTCACAACTACTGACAAGGTATTCTGTGACCGGGGGTACATTTTCACTGATCCTCATAATGCACCTAAGGTCACCCACACGTTTTGTGCCAACATATTCTGGATGGATAAGAAATCGTGTAAAAAAGACCAGCCGGTTATTTTCCGGTGCTCCACCCAGGAATCTCGTGGAACAATCATCAATTTCCACACAGTGATTAATTCGTCATCACTGGAACTCATTGGGGAAAATTCAGATGAAATCCATAACCGGGAGGTTGCGCGAGTAACGATTCAGACTGATATCCCGGTTATAGTAGAGGAATACAGTAAAACCGCTGAACTGGGACGTTTTGTTCTGGTAACCGATGATATCAGTGCCGGAGGCATTATAACAGAGGTGTTTCCGTGATTGTCGTTTTGGCGATAGACGCACTCGAATACGATCTTGTAAAAAAATTCCACTGCAGAAACCTGATGCAAAAATTTTACGGGAAAACCGATATCTCTGAATTTTCAGAGCCCCGTACCATGGTTCTCTGGAGTTCGTTTATGACAGGAATGAACATAGAGCACGAAATTCTTTCACTGGGAGACAACGGGATGTGGAACGCAAGGGTTGAGAACAAAAGAACGTTTTTTTCCAACTTTGTGAATCCTGCCGTCTTCGATCTGCCTGGATATAATTATGAGACTCTTCATCATGAGGAGGAAAGGAAATTATTAAAGAAATTTTTTGATGCTAAACATGATTCGGAAAAAGAGTCTGTTCGGCAATCCTATAACCGCCTTGCTTTTGACCATCATAAGAAAATCAAAAATAATTTTACAAAAGCCCTTAAGGAGTCTCATGATCTTGTTCTTGGTTATTTCAGTATTGCCGATGTAATCGGCCATCTGAATTTCGGAAATGCATTTTTAATGAAAATGATTTATCGTGATCTCGATGAAATTGCAGGAGGAATAGATTCGCCGTTTCTTGTGTTATCCGATCATGGTATGAAACCAATAGGTTTCTTTGGTGATCATTCATCGTATGGATTCTGGAGTTCTGGCGAGTACGATCTTGGAGAACCGAAAATTACTGACTTTAAAAAGATTATTCTGGATCTTTTTCATGAACAAAGGGCTGTATAATGATCTGTCCTTTAGATCCTCGGGAGAATCACGAAAAAAAGGTGAAAGAATGAAAAAAATCTACATAATTGTTCTCGTGCTTTTGGTAATCACTGTGTTTTCAGCAGCGTGCGTGCAGAATATCGATACTCCAAATCCGGAGGCAAATAACGAAACAACCGGAACAATTCGGGTTTCTGGGGCATTTGCACTCTACCCGATGATGGTAATATGGGCGGAAGAATACCATAAGATCCATCCAGGGGTGAAAATTTTGGTATCTGCCGGCGGTGCCGGGCAGGGAATGATGGATGTATTATCCGGTCAGTCCGATCTCGGCATGGTGTCAAGGGATATCTATCCCGCTGAAATTTCTAAAGGGGCCGTATGGGTATCAGTAACAAAAGATGCGGTTGTCCCCGTAATGAATAAGAATAACCCGGTATCTTCAGATTTATTGAAGGTCGGCATAAACAAATCCACATTTTCCGGGATATTCATTGGGGGAAATGTCACGAACTGGGGGATGACAGTTAATAAACCAGAAATCAGGGACAGAATACGGGTCTATACACGATCTGACGCAAGCGGGGCTGGAGAAATCTGGGCTAAATATCTGGGTAACTTCACCCAAAACGATTTGAGAGGTACGGGAGTATCTGGGGATCCTGGGATTGCAGGAGCAGTAAAAATGGATTCACTGGGAATCGGATATAACAACATCAATTTTGCATATGATCCAACAACAGGAAAACCCGTTGATGGTCTCATGATTGTTCCGCTGGATCTTAATGAAAACGGTAAGATTGATCCCGATGAGGATTTCTATGAATCCCGTGATGAATTACTCCATGCAATTGACACGGGAAAATATCCTTCACCTCCGGCGCGTGAGTTGAACATCGTCGCAAAGAATACGTTTTCAGGGATATCCAGGGAATTTATCCAATGGATACTGACTGATGGGCAGCAATATGTCCAAAACAACGGATATATACCATTACCAGAAGAATCGCTGCAAAGTGAACTTCAAAAAATCGGTTAAAATTTTTATACGAGGTTAGATAATGGAACGCGGGAGTCTTGACCGATGGAGCATCCGGTTTATGTCAATTATTGCGTTCCTCACCAGTCTAATTGCAATTATTATTGCGATTGTACTGATGTGGAAATCTTTCCCCTTACTACAGATTTCTACAATTCAGGAGATAGTATTGGGAAGTATCTGGCAACCACTCGCAGGAGGATTTGGTTTTTTTCCTTTTATCATGGGGACAATCTGGGTTACATTACTTGCTATGGGAATTGCAATACCGCTGGGGTTATTTTCTGCGATCTTCCTGGCTGAATATTCCCCCGGCCACATTCGTGAAAGCATCAAACCACTGATTGATCTTCTCGCAGGAATACCATCCGTCCTTTTTGGTTTATGGGGGATTTTAGTAATA
>WSSedL1B2DRAFT_1000048_pt1 | contig 20682 bp, 24 predicted proteins | sample WetSurSiteL1Bulk_FD_9470 | JGI IMG/M metagenome (IMG submission 9470)
GGCTGGGGATACAAACTTATACACCAACCGATGATTCATACCTGAATTCTATAAACGAAATCAACGGAAATCTTCCGGTAATGAATCTCCGAAATGGCGGAACTGGTGATTTTTGGTTTGCTCAGATAGTCATAAAATTTGACCTGACTAACCTGACATCAGATGATCTCATCAAATCGGCTAACCTTAATATTTTCTACTATGATTATAGTGATGCAAATCCATCAGGTCGGTCTTATAATGCATACCGATTTGAAGGCGATTGGAACGAAGAGACAATATACGCGGATATTGCACCACCTTATTCATCAGAGTCTTCATCAATAGCGATATGTCCAAACAATCCCGGAAATTGGATCACCTGGAACGTGACTAATGATGTAAATGGTTTCGCCTCAGGAGACATAGCCAACTATGGATGGATCTTAAAGGATGAACAATATTGGGGTGGCGCAGGTATTCCAAATGCCTACTGCCGTACAAAAGAACAAGGAACAAATGCACCATACCTCGAGATAGAAACGTATACTCTGAATAAAGGGATACTTATTGGGAAGATAGAACAACTAAACACTCAAGGTGCCCTTACTACATTTAACGCAGTAAAACTTCGGTGCATTACATTTTCACCGTTTTCATTTAATACCTACACACAGGGTGAAAAGATAACTGTTACTACAGACAAAATCGGTATTTTGAATACGAATTTTGCATTTGGGTTGTTCACTATAGCAACCTAACTCATTCCTTTTTTTTTATTTTGATTTACATAAAAAAACATGTGTTAAAACCATGTCAATGCTTTCCCTTCGGATAATATGTTTTTTATAGGAGAACATCCTTATAAAATACTGATAATGGGGTAGGAAAGTATGGATAAGAAACCTCTGATTAGTAAGTATTTGGCTATCGGAATCATTCTTTTGTTCGTTGGAACCTACTTTATTCCATCGACTTCACAAAAGATAGAGAAATCATCACCAACATCAAAAGACAATACGTTGTATGTTGGAACTGATATGACACCACCATCAGTAAAAATTGTCAAACCAGAAAAAGGTCGCTACTACATATTTGGAATCAAGATCCCAATAATATCAGTTCCTACTACAGTAATCTACGGTAGGATTCGGATTAAGGTTGAAGCAAGCGATAACGAGTCTGGAATGAATTATGTCGAGTTCTATATTGATGATCAGTTAAAATTTACTGATCACTCAGCACCCTATATGTATATTTGGACGCAAAGAGGTTTATTGTTTCCATATCAAATATCTGTTAGAGCTTATGATAATGCGGGAAACTATGCTATTTTTTGTATCAAAGCATGGAAAATTTTCTAATATGCAACACTGATTTTTTCTTCTTTTTTTTATAATTTGATTCGCACAAAAAACCATTATCATTAAGTCTTAAAACCGTGTCAATGCTTTATTCATGGGGCTTGAAAATGAGGACCGTAGACGCATAAAGACCATGTGGGATATATACGAGGCCGTTTAGAACCCCCGGAGTCTTATAGACCCTCTCTTTTAAGATATCAACTAATGTTCAACCGGCTATACGTTTATAAAGAAGAGTGTATTATAAAGAAATTCACTGGAGGCGGACGACGATGAAAAAAGGAGTTGTATGGATTCTCGTAGGACTCGTGATCTTGATTCTCCCCGCAGCACTTCTCTCGGGATATCAGACGATTGGACCGAATTATCAGTGGAACTACGAAGTGCATTCCCATATCTTAAATGCGTATTACGCGAACAGCCCTGAGCTGATGATCTCTGAGCTTAATTCCTGTGAAGAAGGTATGAGGAACCTTGGTTTGACTGCTGAGTTGTATGGCGCGTGGCTCCCCTGGGAACAGACTCCGGATATCCGCATGGATTATCAGTATAACCATATCGATGCGATCATCAATCGGACGAAAGCAGTGATCGAATGGCGGAACCAGACCTACACAAAGAACGGGACCGCCCCAGAGACCCTCGGTGATGTGTACAATGAGAAGATGGATAACCTGCGGGGTTTCCTTGTCGAGGACGGCTGGTCCGATTGGATCAGTTACCGCGCGTTCTTTGTTCATGGGTATCTCTGGTTAGTGATCTGGAATGATATCGTCTCCTGGGGTGTGTATCTCGTCGGATTCATCATCCTCCTTGTTGGACTAGTAAGCCTGAAAAAAGGGTTTTCGGGTTTTAGGAAGAAAGGATCTCCGTAAATGATATTTCAAGCGTGAAATTTTTTAAAAAAAAAAAGGAGTTCCGAGAGGGTTTTGAGGAGGTTGGATTGATCGTTTCCGTAGAGGTGCTTCAGAGCCAGTTTTTTATCGTTGTTTGATCGCGATCAAAAGTGTTTATTTGATTACGAGGTCAGCAACAAAAAAATCAGCTTTCTTTTGATTCGCCTGTTTGTAGATCAATTTTTTGTTGCTTCTTGTTTTTGCTAACTCTTGAAGTTTCTGGGTTATTTCGTTCATTCTATATGACCTCCACATAAATGAAAATTATTCATTCTCAATGTCGCGTGTTTTTTTTTTATTTCTTTAGATTTGTTGCTCGTTGTCCGCGTTCTGAGTCTTCAATCTCATATTCAACGGAGTCTCCTTCATGAAGATTCATTCCTGCTGATATCGCGGTCCTATGGACATAGGTGTCTTTTCCGTCTTCACCAGTGAGGAAACCAAATCCTTTCATATCATTGTACCATTTTACTGTTCCTTTCATTTTCTGTATCACCGCCTCAGAGTTCATATCTCTGGGTTATTAAAAGAATGATAATAAAAAAATCGCAAACGTTCGTAATGCCGAAAATGTGTAACTCTTCTTTCTCTTTCTTTCTCGGCTGTATAAGAGGCACTAGGTTAAATAGGTATCTGCTGCTGAACAGGAATCATGCGTCTTTTGTTTCCTTGTATCTTCCTTAGGGATGCTTCGATGCATTTTTATTGTTCGTAGGGTTTTCATTTGAAGCGTCTTTGAGAAAGACCATGGGGTGATGAGCTCATAGAAACGAGGAAGGGATCGAAAAAAAGGGCTGATGCGAAGCGGTATGATCCATATGGTCGTGGGAAGGAGTCGTTGCCTTTTATTGTGAAGGTCAAGCCAGTCTCGGTGATGGGAGAGTATATCGCGTTGCATGGGTTGCTTCCGGAGAATGAATTACCGGTCCGCCTCCGGCATAAGATACCGGAAAATGAGATCTGGATACGGAAGAACGTGTATGATGATCCGAAGCGACGGGAGCGCATCTTGCAGGGTCATGAGAAGTTTGAGCTGGAGTTGATGGAGACAAAAGGTTTGACGTATAAACAGGCGCATCAACGGGCGCAGTTACATGAGAAGGTGTACCGGCTTGAGGAGTGGTTGAGCAGGTTGGAGGCAGAGGTACATAGGCCATCGGTTGAACCAGTGGAAGTCGTAGAGAAATCAAAAAGACGAAGAAAGAAGAAGTAGAAAAGAAAACATCAATGAGGCACTAAAAATCAGTGCTTATTTTTTCCGTTCACTCTCTTAATCATCAAATTTTTTTTTAAAAAAAAAATGGTGGAGTTTATTTTACTCCTAGGATGAATGGTCCGAGGACAAATCCGCTGGCGGTTGTATTTGCGTTGATGCCTTCCTCGCTGGTTGCGGAGACAAGGATGGTTGTCTTTCCGAAGCCTAGGACCAGTGATGGTTTGATGGTGCGTTCGCCGCCGTTCTCAAGGCCAGGTATCGTCCCGGTGGTTGTTTTCCCTGCAAGAATCAGGCCTCCGTCAAGGGTGATGGACCAGTTGATGTGCGTCAGATCGATCGGTCCGTTGTTGGTGAGGGTCGCTTTTACTCCGAAACCTCCGGCAACCGTGATTTGCATGGAGGGTGCCTCTGCAATCGTCACGATGAATGTGCCTGGGTCGCTTTCTGCGTTGTTGGTATCTTCTGCTTTTATGATGATCGTGTAGGTTCCTGGCTCGGTCCAGATGTGAGATGCGGTGATTGGTTGGCCTGAGGGGAAGGGGCCCGTGCAGACTTCACCAGTGCCATCGCTCCAGTTCACACAGTAGAAGACATCGTCTCCTTCAGGGTCGACTGAAGAAATCGTGTAAGTATAGGAAACACCTGCTATACCCGTTGCTGGACCCTGAATCGTTGGTACTGATGGCGGATTATTAACAGGTCCCTCTGTTGGTAGGACAGCTATGCATTCGTCAGTATAATACGCGTTGAACGGGCTTCCGGATGGTGGATCTGAATAACCTGTGTGTGCCTCGTCATCAAAGACCCCAAGGATCACCTGTAGGTTCTCCATGGTGACATCTGGGTAACCAGCTGCAGATCCGCTCCATGTAAAGGAGTCGGAAATTGCTTCATCAGCGGGGATATCAATGACTATGTTTTGTGCCATATCAATCAGTGCATGATGATACGGGTTGCCTGCGTTATCATCCCATCGTGATTCCAGTTCTTGCACATATATTCTGAGTTTGCCTGGGTAATTGGTTGCCTCATTGTTTTGGACATTGTAGGTGATCTGCATCTCTGCATTTCCAAGCCATGAGGCTGAGAGTGTCGCAACAAGATCAGGTACAACACGTGCGCCAGCTGAATTGAGGTTTGTAATGAAAGTTGCCTGGCTGGTACCTGGATACACAAACATACCACCATCCCAATAGGATGTCGGGACCCATGCTGGATTGAACTCGTAGAACCTTGCGTGAGCATCCGTGTTTTTATCATCGACCAGTTCCGTGTATTCGAAGTCATAGGTGCCTTGTCCATAGATGGTATGCCAGGCCTCGTTGGATTCCGGGCAGCTGGGACACCAGGTGGCGGTACCGACCTCTACCAATACGGTGTGGGTATAGTCTCGTGGTGATGGATTGGGTATGAGTTGTTGTTCCATGGTCACTGCCGCTGGTTTGAGATCGTTCTGTTGCAGTGCACTTGCTCCTAGTCCGGAAAGGACTAACACTCCTAGTATTATAACAGGAAGTATTTTCTTCATACTATCTCCCTTTGTTTATCTCTGGTATTTAATATCGAGGCCTTCTATAAAAACATATCTTAGAGAGTTACCTTGATGATGTGGACTGCAGTTTGGAAGAGAAAATCCGGTGTTATATGTATNTTTTCTAGGTATTTTATTTATTTTTTCATCATTTATAAGAAGGAATCCTGTATTCCTTTTCTTGGGAGTCTATGAAACGAGACAGAAAACCGGAGACGATCGATGCGTATATCGCTGGGTATCCAAAAGAGGTGCAGAAGCAGTTGGAGCGTCTCCGAGAGGTGATCCATACGGCTGCTCCAGCTGCTGAGGAGGCGATCCGGTATCAGATGCCGACGTTCCGGTTAGCGGGGAAGAACCTGGTGCATTTCGCTGCGTTTGCGCACCATATCGGATTCTATCCGATCCCGTCGGGGATCGCTGCGTTTCAGAAAGAATTATCTGCTTATAAGCAAGGGAAAGGATCGGTGCAGTTCCCCTTGGATGAGCCGGTGCCGTATGAACTGGTGAAGAAGATTGTTGCGTATCGGGTGAAAGAAACCGTGGAACTGACAAAAAAAGGAAAACAGCATTGACTCAGAAAACAATAGGGAATATTTATAAAAAACCAGGTGAATCGCTACCGTTCATTTTTTTTCTTCTTCGAGGATCCTGTCGACTTTGTTTTTGACCTCGGAGAGTTCCTGCATTCTTTTTTCTTTTGATTTTTTCACGGTGTCAAGATGCGCATCCAGATTTTCTTGCATTTGAACCATTTTTTTCGACATCCTTTGAGCGTACCAATACAGGATGGCCACCGCGATGATAAGAATGAGAATGATCACCCAAAATACGATCGCTCCAATGTCGTTTAACGAATCTGGGATAATATCAGTTATATCCATGGTACTCACCACCGAATTTTAGTATCTGTATTGCTCATATATATTCTTCGGGAGGGTATCCAAAAGCTGTTTTATACATGAGATACCAAAAAAACAAGAGAGGAAAAAGGTTCACCGCAGTGCTCTGAGGAGTTTGAACGGGCCGCTACCTTTCAGGTACTCCATGGCCGGCTGTTTCGTTACTATTCGATCAGGTTGCAAGGAGTTTATTCGACCGCGAGATCTATCAGATACTCTGTTATTTTTCAGAGGTGAGATTGTCGTATCTCATCCAGAGGTTTCGGAACCATTTTTGGAGGGGAGGATCATCGGAGATGTTCTGATTCCATGCCTCTTGGATATCGTTTTTGGTTGATGCGGTGTTGAAGGTGTCTGATACACAGAACTCACTCCAGCGTTTCATGTCTTGTTCTATCTTATTATAGCAGCGTTCGCAGACCAAAAATCTATCTCCTAACGCAGGATGCCGATATCCTTCGAATATCCCTAATTTCTTATCACATTCTTCACAGTCTACCATACATGTCTCACCATCTTAAACAAAGAATTCAAAACAAAAATCTCAGAAGTCCGTAAAAAAACGAAATTATGAAACGTTCATCCCACTTTTCTTTGGAAGGTCAACAACACCCCATCCCTTAAATAGATATGTATTGGCGTGGTGAACGTCTTTTTCNGATATGACTTTCTCCTGGTTTTAAAAAAGAGGAAAAAAAAGGGTTATCGGAGTGCTCTGAGGAGTTTGAACGGGTCGCTGCCTTCCAGGTATGAGTCGGTGAGCCGCTGGGTTATGGTGCTATCCAGTCCTTGTCTGGAGAGTTCTCTGCGGAATATCCGTGCTGCTCTGTACGCCTTGTGTTTGAACCAGAAGGCTTGGATTCCGAACCGGATGACGAGGCCGGGGAGCATGAGGGTGAGGGATCCGACGAGTTTGGGCAGATCCCTTTCTACGTGTCTGGTCATGGTTGTCTCTTTGTTCTAGTCGTGGTTGTGTTTCACTGCGTTGCCGATGAGGTTTCCTAGGTTCAGTGTGGACATGTATTGCTGGGTCAGCTCGAAGGCTTGCGCATCGGTCATACCCGCGGCTTTGAGTTCCTTGTAGAAGATCGCGGCTGCTGTTGCGTATTGTTTTGCGCTGTTAGCTCCATACAGCAGTTCACTGAGTTGTTTGAGGAGTCCCGGGATTTTTTCTCCGATGACGTCCATAATTTCCTTTATTTTTTGCGGGTCTGGCATTTCGTCGTGATTACTCATAGTCATTATACCTCCATTTTGTTTCTATTCACCGGTTAGGGTGGTCAATCTATATATTCAAACCGAGCAGTTGTGTCCACTTTTTGATCACCTCGGGGGTCAGCGTATACACCTGTCGAGATCCTTGTTGTTGTCTCTGGATGATGTTCTTTGCCTCAAGATCCGTTAGTTTTGCTCGGATGATCCGTCGGGATGCGCTGCCTCGTTTGCTTTTTACTAGTTCAGTGATCTGGGAGACATTCTGCTCTGGTCGTTCCAAGAGGACTCGTACAATATCTTTTGAGATAGGGTCTTTGAGCTCTGGGAGGATAAGATCCGGGGTGAGCCCCCCATGGTCAAGGAGAAGACCAGCGAGTCGTAGGTAACTTTGGGTGGTCTTGCGGACGTCACTGATGGGTTTGAGAAGGACGGAGAGCATTTTTTCTAGTTCGCTGATGCGTTTGTTGAGTTCTTTGATCTCATCGGTTAAATCCTTTTTCACAGTAGGAGAATATCCCTGTGGGTTAAAAAGAACTTCTCTTCAGGTTTCTCGGACAGCGGATATCTTTCTTTTCTGGTTGCATCGTTTTTTTTTTGGTTTAGAGGAGACTGCTGAGATGATAGAGGAGGCAACTGATGTAGACGGACCAGCCAAAAATATTTATGATATGATAGAGAGCTGGTGTTCCTGTGTTTTTTTTTATTTTTATTATTATTAGACTTAGAACAATCCCTGCGCAGACGATGAGGATTGTAAAAGAGGAATACAAAGAGAAAAGAACGATCAATGGGATAAGAGAAAGTAAGTAAAGGATGAAGGAGATTTGTAGGGCGATCGTTGCTTTGTGGAGTCCTATCCAGACTACGAATGTCTTTGACCCGCTTGCTTTATCGAAAGGATAATCCTGGATATGATTATCTATTTGTGCGAAACAACCAAAGACGCCGAATGATACTGCGACGAGAATATTTATCAGNGAGATGGTACCTGCAATAAAGGAACCCCAGAGTACTAAGGCGAGTAATGCGATGAAATGCCACAGGATGTCCAACCCGGGTCGTCCTTTCAATCGCAGGGGTAAAGCAGAATAGATCCACATCCAGATGATCAAGAACGCGCAGAACAAAAAGACCTCTGGTGTGTAGAACAGGGAGAGAATCAGGGGGATGACAATGAAAATGATGTTAAGCAACATCCCCGTTTGTTTTGATATTTTCCCAGATGCCATGGCATTCAGAGTGATTCTTCGTGGGTTTTCTCTATCAGTGTCGACATCGTAGTAGTTATTGATAGAAAACGTGAACGCGAGGATGAAGAATGTGGATATTGCGAAAAATAGTAATGGTATGATGTATCTGGTGATATCCAGGGAGGATATTCCTAGAAGGAACCCGAAAAAAGAGATCGCGAGCCAATTCATGACCCCTCGTATTCTGATGAATCCTGTGAGAAAATTAATGAAGATTCCTTTCTTTTTTTCAGGAGTTTTTTCCTCGGTCGGTCCCATTTCATTCATGAAACAAGAGGTTGGTTTATACGAGTATTGATTGGGCTGTGCCCATTGAAGATATGCTTATTAGAAAATATCTGTTCTAGGACGATGTGAAAGATAAGTTACTCATGATGTAGGAAGAATTAAGGAGTTTATACTCATCATAAATCAGTGTCACCGGAGCGTTCTTCAGGAGTCTTGTGATTCTTCGATGTCGCTCCAAAACATTAAAGGTGAACGTAGAATTACAGCGCGATGACGGAAATGGCTGAGACACAGATGAATACGCTTACTGATATCTCAGAAACACTATTGATTCCTCTCTACGGTCGAGCCATCGAAACAAGGTCGAAAAACCCTCTTCTCAATGATCGTAAGGCTGTGGAGATCACCGATGCACTCAACACCACGTTCGCATCATCCGTCTCACCATTGCACCAGCGACTGTCGAAAGGAAAGGTGCGCAGGATCGCCAATAAAAAACTCATCGCTTTCCTTGCGATTCGGTCACGGAGGTTTGACCGATACTGCCAGGATTTTCTGATTCGTCACCCGGATGGGGTCATCGTGGAGCTCGGATGTGGTTTAAGTTCACGATTCTCCCGGATCGATAACGGCTCTGTTGAATGGTACGACCTTGATCTTCCGGATGTGATACAGCTTCGAAAACAATTCTTCCAAGAGACTGAACGGAACCATATGATCGCCTCATCAGTGCTTGATTTTGCTTGGATGGAGCAGCCGGGAGCGACACAAAAAAAGATCTTATTCCTCGCGGAGGGACTCTTGATGTACCTGCATGAAAAGGAGGTCCGGTCCCTTGTTCTACGGTTGCAGCAACGGTTTCCTGGGTGTGAGCTTGTCTGCGAGGTGGAGAACACGTTTGTCATCAACGCCTTGCAGAAGGAACGGTGGAAGAGGAAATTCCAGAAGGACCATCATCTTGGTCCTGATGCGACCATGTATTTTGGGATACGAGATGGAAAGGATCTTGAATCCTGGGGACCGGGGATCCGGTTCCTTGATGAATGGACTATTTTTGAAGATCATGAGAAGAAACTGGGGTGGATGAACCTTTTTGCTTTTTCCAAACGGCTCAGGTTCGCCCAGTGGATCGTTCATTATCAGTTATAATCCTTAGAAAAGTACTGTCAGAGGAGCAAAGAGAGTCATGTCGGGATCAGATAGATAGACCGACCAAGTATGACACCGATCGACCGCTGCGTCGCATACAGCGAGACATCATCCTTTATCCCAGTGACACTCACCTCAAGGGAGATGAGTTGACTAGTATATTGCCGACCCAATGTTTGGAACTCCCAGTAGGTTGTTATCTCCTTGGTAAACGTCCAGTTACAGGTGAGGTTATGGGTATGGAGCTGTACGATCACATACTGATGGGTCCGCAGGTTCCTCATGGCGATGTTGATGGTGACGTTCGCGGAATCAAGTTGTGGTTCTTTATTTTCGATCCGTATACGGAACTGACAGGGTTTTGCCAGGATTTGTCCTTTGATCGAGATTCCTATGTCGTTGTTTGTGAGGCGCGGGTGCAGCTCCGCCATGGATGCAAGGGTGCCCAGGGTGAGTTTGCAGACTTTCGCAAGATACGTGATGTTCATATGTTCCAGGGTGTCTTCGGAGGTGTGGTAGTAGGGTGTGGAGGCATATTCCCACAGGTAGCTTGCCGCGTAGTGATAGTCGACGAATGATTGATGGTCGCTGAAGACGACGTGAGGGAGGCGGAGGATTTCCAGTCCGATCTCCTCATGATAGAGGGTTGCTATGTTTGTGCTGAGGTCGATCATCCAGACGGACTGGTCGTTGGCATGGTGCTCTATTTTGTTGCCATCATCTGAGGTAACGGCGTAGCCGACGCCATCAAGCTGGAGGTCACCGATGATATGATCCTTGTTCCGGGAGGCGTTCTGTGCGTACTCATGGCTCCCCAATAGTCCTTGTTCTTCGCCGGAGAAGAGTACGAAGCGTACGGTGCTGTTGAAACTGTGTTTGCTCATGATGTCTGCGACCGCAAGGACGACTGCGACGCCGGATCCATCGTCGTTTGCCCCGGGGCTTATCTTGAGGCTGTCGTAGTGGGCACTCACGATGACGATGCTGGTGTCGTCTGGGTCCCCTGGTAAGGTTGCGATGATGTTGTTTCCTGTTCTGAGTTTGTATCTCCAGGGATCATAGCGGACGGATAATTGGAAAGAGTCCAGTGTCTCGTACAGATAGGCTCCTACGGCATCACAGGCGGCTGACCCGGTGGGATGAGGCCCGAAATCCTGGATGTTTTGGATATAGGTCTGTAAATGTGATGCGTTGACCTGCTGGATCATCTGAAGGATGTCTGATGAACGATCAAGGGTTGATTGCTCAGGAAACGATAGTTGTCGAATGGTCGCAGTGGAAGTGATACCGGGCATCATACTGGAGAATAGACAGAGGATAAGGAAACAAGAAACTCCTTTCACTGTTGGTTCTTTGTGGTTCATTCTACCGTTCTCTATGTATTGATACTCAAATTTTTATATAAATATATCGTTGTGTTCTTCTTACTGAGTAATACTCGTAATTTTTTCGAATCATATGCAAGATATTTATTTTTAAAAACGCCGGCCCTTACAATATATCGTGAGGAATACTTTCACTCATCCGTCTCGTACATTCAAATAGGTTGACCGCTGTCTTGGTTCTTTGGAGTTGATGAATGTATGTCACTTGAACAATTGGTGGAAGCCTATGGATTGGAATGGGACTGCTTTGCGGAAGAACTGGAGGAGTTGGACCGTGAGGCGTTCGATGCACTGATGCATCGTGCGAAACAGCATGCTGCTGCAGGCTCGAAAATTGAGAATCCGAATCTGTTCGAATCAGTGGTGATGTCTATCCTCGTGGAGCATCAACGGGAGCTTTCTTCCTTGCAGGAACAGTTGGACCCGGTGAAGAAGAAGACATGCCCGCGGTGCAGTTCGACACACAGGATCGAGGAGTTCTTCAAGGGGGAGACGGTTGAGGAGGGCGTAGGCATCCTGTGTTCACATTGTCAGGAGGCGCTCTGTTTTGTGAACAAAAAAAATTGAGGCGAGGGAAGCCGAAAGGATTCTTCACGGGGACTGACAGCATCGCTTGAGGAAATCGTCCTTTTCACGATTACCTTTTTATATATCGTTACCGTTGTTTTTTGGGAGTGGAGGCAGTATTCATCATCAAGGTTTCTCAACTTCGATGTCGGCGATGCAAAGAAGTCAAGCCTCTTGAGGAATATGACCGTGGTTTTTTTCAGAAACAAGGCTATGACGTGTACTGTCATGACTGTAGGATGGACATCGAGAGGAAAACGGGTGCGCTTTCCGAGAAACGATGCAGGCACTGTGGCAGAAGTAGACCGATTGCTCATTTTGGGAAGAACATGTCAACTCGTGATGGGTACTACCGGGAGTGTCTGGAGTGTCAGGAGGAGAACCAGCATCGGCGGCGGGAACGGGCTGCCAAAGGCAGTTGGCATGGTGAGATGGGGACGTGTACGTATTGTGGGATGTTGAAACCGACGTATGAGCTGACAGATGCTCGGGCGTATACGTCGTGGGGGAAGGCGCGGTATTGTCGGTCCTGTATTTCCCTGATGTCGGAGAAGACGATCCAGGGGTATGAGCAGGCGCGTGAGGAGCACGGCTGGGTTCTTCAGAAGCGATGTAAGGCCTGTGGCCAGGTGCATCCCTCAGATCGGTTCAATCTGAACCGTCGGGGTAAGGACGGTTTTTCTGATCTGTGCATCTCGTGTACGACGGATCGACGTGTTCGGTGGGTGGAACGGGTCAAGGAACGTCGCAGGACCAGTCGTGTCCGGTCTGATAAGGTAAAGGAATGTTCTCATTGTCATCAGTTGAAACCCTTGTCTGGTTTTTCGAAGGATGAGTCGCTCGTGGATGGGCATAGTCATGTCTGCATCGAATGTGTGGTGAAGGTCCGGCAGGAGAATATGACCGCGTGGTCCGCGGAGCGGAAAGCAAAGGGGGTCATTGTGCGGGAGCGGCGTTGCAGCGTGTGTGGGTGTGTACTGCCGGTCTCGATGTTTAGTCAGAACCGGGAACGGAAATCAGGGTACTATGATGTCTGTAAGGCCTGTTATCGGAAGAACGAGCGGGCGGTGTTCGCCCGATGGGAGGAGCAGCGGAAGAATGCCGCGTTTGAGTTTTCCTTGGAGACGGTGACGGAGAAACCGTGTTTGTCCTGTGGGCGGGTGCTTCCGGTGTCCGCGTTCTGGAGACGCCATGCGAGCAAGGATGGGTACAACCCGTATTGTATCGAGTGTCTGCTCAGGAGGGATAAGGAGCGGGATGCAAGGCTTCGGCAGCGGGGGTTTCCGGAGGAGCGGTTGCCGGTGGAGAAGCAGTGTGTGTCGTGTTTGCGGATCCTGCAGCGTGCGTCGTTTCGCAGGAATTGTCTGATCCCGGATGGCCTGGATCCGTACTGTAAGGACTGTCGGAACGTCTACTATAAAGAGTACAAGGTGCGACCTGAGGTGAAGCAACGCATAGCAGAGTATGTGCATCGGCCGGAGGTGATGGAGAAGAAGCGGGCTCGTGCCCGGGTGTACCAGCAGCGACCCGCGGTCAAGGCACGGGTCCGGGTGTATAAGAATGAGTACCGAAAACGTGACTATGTGCGGGTGAAACGACGAGCGTATGACCGGATGCGGTATCAGCGGCCTGCGGTGAAACAGAAGAAGAAGGAACTCGATAGCAGACCGGAGGCAAAAGCGCGTAGGAGGAGAAGCACGCATGAGTGGTACCTACGGAAGAAACAGGGACACTCTGTGAATTCGATGCCCTCGGAATCATCGTAACAGTCGTTGAGAAGAAAAAACAGTAAAAAGAACACAGAGAATCGGTATCGTACTCCTGGGCATCAGCATAAATTTTATATCCTAGTACGGTTTATTTTTTTGAATAGTACGGGTGAGAGGTTCCCTATATGACATCAAGGATACCAGGTGTCTGTTTCATTGTTCTTGGTTGTGTCGTTTCCTTCCTTGTTGTCTCTAGTGGGAGTATCATTGGAGTCTCTGCGTTGATGTCAGGTTTTGAAAATAATGATGGCGTTGGCGCGGTTGTTACCTCTTTCGCTGGATGTTGTGAAGGGTATACCCTGTTGAATAGAGAGACGACGACGGTGTTAATTGATATGGATGGGACGGTTGTTCATCGCTGGCCATCGTATTTCCCTCAGCCGGCGAAGATGCTGCCCGGTGGGTCTCTTATTGCAGGGAGCGACTTTAGATTCATTGGGATCGGCTGTGGTGATTTTGCTGCTTTGAATGAGTATGATTGGAATGGGAGCATCGTCTGGAGTTTTCATGACTGGGAGGATGGTCGGGCTCGTCAGCATCATGATTTCGAGCGGGAGGGAAACCCGGTGGGGTACTTTGCTCCTGGTCAGGAGTTTCTCCCTCAGGGTGACACCCTGGTGCTTGCGCATCATACGGTCCTGAACACAAGTATCAGCTGGCGCCCTGTGAAGGATGATGTCATCTACGAGGTGGACTGGAACGGGTCTCTGACCGGGTTTGTGTGGAGTACCTGTGAGCATTTCAACCAGTTTGGTTTTTCCCTAGAGACGAGGCATGGGATGTATGTCAACCCGGGGATCCTGGAGGATGGGGACATTTTCCATATGAACTCGATGTCCTTGCTTGGGGCGAACAAATGGTATACCACTGACCCGGTCAAATATGCGTGTTTCGACCCTCAGAACATCATCATTAGTTCTCGGCATACGAACTTTGTTGCCATCATCAGCCGGCAGACCGGGGAAATCGTCTGGAAGATCGGACCAGAGTACTCACCGGATACCCTGGAGGGCGAGAAGCTGGGTCAGCTTATTGGGTTGCACCATGCGCACATGATTCCTCAAGGGCTGCCGGGGGAAGGCAATATCCTGTTGTTTGATAACGGAGGCTGGGCGGGGTATGGGTATTTTGGGATGCCACGATACATCAGACTGGTGTCCCGTGTGATTGAATTTGACCCGGTGACCCTGGACATCGTCTGGGAGTATCATCACTACTCCTGGCGTCTGTGGTTCCCGCGTACCACGGAGAACCATCGGTTCTACAGTTCTATTATGAGCTCTGCTCAGCGATTACCCAATGGGAACACGTTGATTACCGAGGGGACGAACGGACGGGTCATTGAGGTGACGAACAGCTCACAAATCGTCTGGGAGTACGTCGCGCCAACGAGGGTCCAGCAGTTGTATCGGGCATATCGTGTGCCACCGGAATGGGTTCCGGGGAATCCGTCTGGATACGCGTTTTGGGAATAAATTATTACTCATTTATTTGAATTCACAAAAAAGAGGGCTGAAAAGGTTTTTCTTCTGTCATGAAAAAATGATAAAGAGGAGGCGATAGAGGAAATATTGTTCTTCTTCATTCAATATCCAAGATGCATAAAATGGGTCTGCAAAGAAAGATGCTGGAACGAAGAAAAAGGACTTGACAAAGAATGCGCCGATACCGCTATTCACTACGCTCAACAATTCTTGTCAAAAACAAAAAAACTCCTCTAATCATAATGTATGATTAAAGATAAAAGTTCCATCAGGTACTCATGATAGGCGTCTCCTGTTGGACTTAGTTTTTAATTAGACATAAAATTGAATAATCAAGAATCATCATTAGATTTTATCATATTTTTCATTGTGTTTTTATTTGCATTACATCCATGTCTTACTCCATAATTCTAGTTCGGTAATAACATCATCAAATGGTGGAAGTGTTCCTATTATCAAGTCTTTCAAATCGTGAGTCCACATGTTCCGTTTCTGTTGTAGCTTTTCATGGAACAATGCTTTATCAAATACTAGCTGGTAGAGCTTTAATTTCTTGTTTATTAATGATAGATCAATAGGCGTTTCTCTTTTGGAGAGGTACCAAAGATCGTAGATATCTCGTGGTTTTTCTCGTGTCATGATGCATCTGATTTTTTCCGCAGCGATCTCCTTAGTATCCAATACGGTGACTTCAAAGGACGGGATTTCTGCGTAGCTTGCAATAAGAAGCTTGTTGCTCATCGCTATCGGCCGCTCTCGTCTACTGAGATTGAGTGTCACTCGGCTCATACTATTTTTACTTCCATCATAGAGAGGGCCACGTACAGTAAATTTAATGTTGATCTCATTGCGGTATTCATTCGTTACATAGAGAGTCCGTTGCATCCCTGTAAGTTCAAATCCTCTCAGCACTCTTTTTATCAATGCATCGAGGTTGAATTGTATTCCTGCGATATCAAAATCAAGATCTTCGCTGAATCGATTCAGATTGTAAAATTTATACAGTGCTGTGCCCCCTTTAAAAACAAGAATTCGACGAAAATCAGTGAGGTTAAATAAGATGAGTTCGAGGAGGTAATCCTTTTCTGCATTCCGTAGCGAAAGGTGTTTCTGTTCTGCAGTTTTGTCCAGTTCAGTTTTTGTTATCATCTGATTTCACCTATGTTTATGAAAATTCCCCAATAGCTATCCTTTTTCCCTTTAAACGGCCGGGAGTAATCAAGAGGTATTATCGTCCCATACGTCAATTGTTTTAATTGTACTGCGTTCTGATCGTCAAGGGAACTGAGCATCCACCCGAACCTTTTTGCAAGCGCTTGATTCTGTGTCTTTAGGATATACTCTACTAGCCGTTCTGTTGAGAAATCTTTAATATGGTGTTGTAAAATGGAATAAATCTCGGACACAGATATTCTTTTTAATAACAGCGCATCGATCAGTGCTTTTTCAGGTTCTGCCATAAAGACTTCGAAATTGCTGATAGTGATTTTTGTAAAACCAAAAAACCATAAAGGACGTATATGTTCAAAGATACATCTTGTGTTTGGGAGGGATATTTCTCTACGACTTTTCATTTGCGTTGTTATGACTGTTATGGTATGGGGGAGTTGTTCGGTAAGGTTATGATACCGGAGTGCAGCCCACAGCGATATGTAACTTGGCCAAGAGATCCGAGACGCGATGACCAATGGGTCGTCTTGAACAGTATAGACATTTCGCTGAAGTTGATGCACGATTTTTCGCTGTTTCAATCTGTTCAGATACAGTCTTGTATAGGGGATGTCTTTTTGGATGATATTGGCTACTGTGTTTACATTAAATGTTGGGTAGGTTGCTAACCGTTTGAGCACTTGAATAGTATTCATTATTGCTAGATATCGCTCTCCACATTTATAAAATTTGCCATCCAAAGATTATCAAAAATGATAATTTACGAACATTAAAATTTAAACTGATGAAAGGCTATGATATCATCCGGGAATCATGATTGGAGTCTGGAGGGGTCCCGTAGGGAGAAAAATGGAGCGCTAATCACAAAACATAATTATTGTATGTGCTAATTTATCCTCATATTATTACGTCATTTGAGTACACAATCGCTTGCCAGTACTTTATAATGCAAAATTTTATAAACTATTTTGCAATATGTTATTTATGATGCAAAAAATTCAAGATATACTTATTTTACAGAAACGTGAAATTGACTTACGATTAAAAGAGAAGTACGTTGAAAGAACAATTACGATAAAAATGGACAATAACCTCATCAAAGTAATTATAGGGCCTAGGAGAGCAGGAAAATCATTTTATGCAATTCATTTTTTGAATACCGTAAAAAACTTTGGATACATTAACTTTGATGACGAAAAATTAGTTGATGTTCAAAATTATGATGAGATGGTGGCTGCTGTAAACTCTGTGTATGACAACCCAAAATATGTTCTTCTGGATGAAATTCAGAATCTCCCAAAATGGGAGCTTTTTGTGAATAGATTACAGCGGCAGGGATATAATTTAATTATCACCGGGAGTAACTCACATCTTTTAAGCAAAGAGTTATCAACCCACCTCACAGGACGACATTCCTTAATTACAATTTTCCCGTTTTCTTTTAAAGAATATTTAGAACTTGAGGATACAGAATTAACCAGCGCAGAAATACAAGAGAAGTTATCATACTATCTTACCAACGGTGGTTTTCCAGAACCCCTGGTGAAGGGCATTGATTTGAAAGAATATTTATCGACGTTATTCAACTCCATTGTGTACAAAGATATTGTAAAAAGATACAAGATCAGACAGCCAAAAGAAATAGAGGATCTCGCGTATTATCTCATCTCAAATGTAGCAAATGAATATTCTTTTCATTCGTTAACAAAAATTAGTAAAATAAAAAGTTCACATACCATTAGAAAATACTTACATTATCTAGAGGAAGCATTCATTTTGTTTAGCCTTTCTCGGTTTTCATATAAGGTAAAAGAGCAGCTATCGTCGAATAAAAAGATTTACTGCATCGATAATGGATTTATTCAGGCCAAAGCGTTTACCATAAGTCCTGATCGAGGGAAATTGTATGAAAATGCTGTTGCATGTGCATTAAAAAAAGAAGAAGTGAGCGGAAGAATAAATGTGTATTATTGGAAAAATCAGCAACAAGAAGAAGTGGATTTTGTCATAAAAAGAGGATCACAAGTTGAGCAACTCATACAAGTTTGTTTTTCCCTTAAGAATTTGGAGACGAAAAACAGGGAGATACGGGCATTAATAAAAGCTGGGAAAGAGCTTCGATGTAAAAATCTCTTGATAATTACAGAAGATAAAGAAGGGGAAGAGAAAATAGAATGGTTCGGCGATAAGGCTGTTATTCAGTTTATTCCATTGTGGAAGTGGCTATCAGATACATAACAAAGGAGAGCTGAAACGTGCGAGTTTTTTTGTGTGATTCAAAGATTCTCTTACCCGCTCATCTGAAACATGATGAAAGATTCGTGATGAATATCAAGATGGATCTCTCCTTTTGGAATTAGTTTTTGATGAGAGGTTTTTTTGCCCATCAAAGAATCAATATTATTCAATACGTTCTCCTGTTCGATCATTGAATCATGTATCTCGGATGGGATCGGTGATGGTTGTATGTTTTGTCTTGCTGTTGATACGGATATTCCACTGAATTTTTAGGCTTTTTTCTCCTTTGCAGATACATATCTTTTATCTGAGGTTTTATAAAGGAATACTTGTTTTCACGTTGTAGCGGAAGGAGAATAAAAGATGAAGAAGCACATAACAATACTAGGAGTCTGTGTTCTTTTTATAACACTTTCATTCAGCGGCTGTGAGCTGCTTGAGGAAGAGGAAAATTATATCACAGTACATGTTGGAGTCCTTTGCAGTGTTGTTATCGTTGATAGTCAGGGCAATTGGGATCCAACTAAAGATCGCTCAAATATTCCGGTTCGCATCGAAATGATTAAGGCCGGAGGGGAACGATTTACATTTAATAAAGCAGTAACAAGTTCACAATCAGGTGGAGTTGATTACGTCGAAGGTAGTTTTAAATTATATAAGGAACAAAGAATTGAAGTGTCTGCGGAAGCTGTAGGTGAATACGGGGGTTTTTACCAAAAAGAAGCAGGGTTTGCGATGTTAACATGGGCTGAAGTTGATGCCGCAGCTGATTTTGGGGGATCGTATTCATGGACGCCCCAAGTCATCATCTATATGACATATACGAATACGACTCGCTGAGATAGTTCAACAAAATCATGTGTCTAACTGTGTGTTAAAAACGTGTTAATACTTCTGTTTCTACGGATATGTTTTTAATGAAGTTATATCCAAAATAATCCAAGCTGTTGCTTATATTATGGGATTGGTATTGTATCTGTAATGAATTTTATCTTTTCCATATATTTAAATAGAATCAACAGCATAACATTTATGACCTGTTTTAAAACAGGGGAGGAATATTTTCATGAGAAAAGGAATAGTTACGAAAAGTATTGTTCTAGTAACAATGCTATTGTTTATTGGAGCTGGTGTCGTACCAACTATATTCGCTGGTGATAGTAAGTCTAATAATAACAATAGTCTCACCACATTCACATCGAATCTCGTGGCCTATTGGAGTTTTGATGATTCCTCCGATGTTGGTCATGATGATTCGGGAAATGGAAATCAGGGTGTGAATAATGGTGCGACATGGGTATCTGATGGTGTCATAGGTGGTACATTAAATTTCGATGGAACCGATTCTGTTTCTTTTTCAAGCCCCGTGTTAAGTCAGCCACCGTATTCTGTTTGTGCTTGGGTAAAACCAGAGTCCATACCCGAAAATGTAAATCAGTATATCCTAGCAAATGGAGGCGAGATAGGAACACATAATGGTTTCTTCATCAACATTGAATGGCAAGAAACATATAACGGGGATTATTCCTTTGGTGTTGGAACAGAAAACATCTTCAAAGGACACGCTACGTATCACCCAGCTACTACAAACTGGACGTTCCTTTGCGGAACATGGGATGGTATTGCCGATAGTTCCCATATAAAATTATACGTGAACGGTGTTTTAGTGGGAAGTAGTGTGAGTAATCCACCTGTTGCTGGCTCTGTTCTCAATTTGATAATAGGGTCCTCATCCAACCATAAAGGTTATTTTAATGGTCTCATCGATGAAGTCCGTATCTATAACAAAGAATTAAACGCGGGAGAGATTTTAGACCTCAACAACATTTTGGAATGCAAAATACAAGGTGGACGTGGAATAAATCTTAACATCACAAACATCGGACCAACAAACGCAATAAACGTCGACTGGCAAATCAATGTGAAAGGCGGATTACTTGGGCTCATTAACGTCAACAAAAGCGGTACAATTGATATGATTGCACTTGGAGAATCAGTGACAGTTGGCACAGGGATGTTCTTAGGACTTGGAAAGATACAGATTACCATAAAGGTCGATGAGGATACGAACACAGCGAACGCGACACAATTCATCATCTTTACGAGGATATAAGAACCCACCTCATCTTTTTTTATTTTTTTTTTGTCTTTGATTCCCACAAAAAACATGATGTTCTACGGATATGTTTTTAAAGAAAGAGATGTTTTGAACTTGGTGGTTTCCGGTGGGAGTACATGGGTTATTATTGCAATGAATGTAAAAAGACTATTTCAGCTGAAGAGTTTTTCTATTCTATGAACAGATATCACAAGGCTCTTTGTACTGATCATCAGCGTAG
>WSSedL1B2DRAFT_1000049_pt1 | contig 19946 bp, 14 predicted proteins | sample WetSurSiteL1Bulk_FD_9470 | JGI IMG/M metagenome (IMG submission 9470)
TTTTATGGATTTTAGGGGAAAATTATACATACAAAAGATAAAATTTCAGTCTCATAAACATTATTTTTTCCATGAACAAATAAAGACATCACCAAGATCACTGATTTTATTAATATCATTAGAATCTTCGCATAACAATATAGTATTAATTCTTTGATACGTTGTTGCTGATTTAATTTCTTCTGTTACTAAAAAATCTATGTACATGTTTTTGTAAATGATTGCTACATTTGAATATTTATGAAGCTTACTACCAGTCGGATCTGTTGCATTCATCCACACCGTATACGTCGTGGAATACGAAAGTCCTGAAAGAAGGATTGTTTTTGTTCCATTGAATTCCCCCGTCTCACTTTTATTTTGTCCGTTACTGCATTGAATGGTCCACGAGAATGGGTCTCCTTCAGGATCATTGATGGGGGCGCTCCAAATCAAACTCAGAGGATTCCCCGTGGAATCATTCACTGGAGACGGTATCCCAATAACTGGCGGAAAATTAACCTGTCTTTTGACCTGTCTAGTAGTAAACGTGTACCATCTAGAAGTATATAGGCCACTGCCAGCGGGATCAATCGCACTCACCCACACCTTGTAAGTCGGAATAAACACAAATAGAGTTAAAATGATTGTTTTTGTTCCATTGGATGCCCCAGTCTCACTTTTAATTAGTCCATTGCTACATTTAATGGTCCATGAGAAGAGATCTCCTTCAGAATCGTTAATGGAGATGCTCCAGGTCAACTTCAACGGGCGTCCTGCCGAACCGTTCACTGGAGACGGTTTACTAAACATTGGTGGATAATTAGCTAATCTTGTAGTAAACGTATACCATTCGTGAACAGATAGGCCATCCTCCGAGGGATCCGTTACATTCACCCATACTATGTACGTCGTGGAATTCGAAAGCCCACCAAGAACAAGAGATTTGATTCCATTCGATGCACTAGTGCCACTATTCACTTGTCCATTACTACATTGAATCGTCCAAGAAAAATCATTTCCCTCAGGGTCATTGATTGGAATACTCCATATCAGACTTAGCAAGTTTCCCGTGGAACCATTCGTGGGAGATGGTGTTGCAAACACTGGCGGATTATTAGCCTGCTTTGTTGTAAATGTAAATCGTCTATGAGTATACGAATCATCATATGCGATAGGATTTCTCATCCCTCCATGCGCCATATCAACCCCTTGTATATCATAAATAGCATCACCTACGCCGACGTATCCGTAATAGGCTGTAGTATTTGGGTTTGGGATAGTTATTGTTTCTGCAATAGCGTATTCTTTTTCAGAAGCTCTTCCATCGAAATTTTCTATACTGAGGTCATAATTAAGTTTAATACTGAATATATTAAAAATTAAAAAAGAAATTATAATTAAAACAATTATTTTCCGTATCTTAATATTTTTCAAACTAAAGACGAGAGCGGAAAGCGGAATCGCTCCAATGAGCCAACCTACTGGTAAAAATCTATCTGGATAGATTAATGAACCTAAAAAGAAAAGAGAAGCAGCACCTAGACCTAGGCAAAAAAATAAAAAAAATGTAAAGGATACGTTTTCTACTATTTGTTTTTGTTTTTTCAAAAATATTGCGATGAATAGGATTAAAGCTAAAATTCCATGGAAGAAAAAAAACCCATAGAATAGAATATTTCCTTCCAATGTGACAATAGTTTGACCTAAACCAATTCTTTGTCCATAGCTAACAAAGTCTTTAACTCCCGTAGATTCAAGATAGACTTTAAAAAAATCATTCAGTATCCCTGGAGAAAAATAACTCCAATAAAAGATTGTGACTAACAATAAAATTATAAAAAAATATATAATATTTATTTTATTAAAGTTTAAATTTGAATTTTTCTTAAATAAGAAAGGAACAATTTTCGAAGAAATAATTAAAATAAAGAGCATTATAATNACTATTAAAGAAGTAAAATGATGTGAGAGCACCATCACTGGAATTAATAAAAGTGATAATGCCAGAAAACGATAATCGTCTCTTTGTTTGGCGATATATAAGACAAGTAAAATTAAAATAAAAAAATATATCGCATAACTTTCTCTAACAAAAAAGGATTCATAACCGACAAATTTAGGGATAGTTCCTACTATCAAGCAAGAGAATAATGCTGCTTTTTCATTTTTATAAATAGTATAAACGAGTAAATAGATAGAAATGGCTATAATTGATTCAATGAACGAGGGAAGAAATTTTGCTATTACTATAGGTTCTATTTTAGTGATAATTGTGATGAATGAAGTAAAAAGATGTAATAATGGCCACCCGGATACATCGAGATTATATGGAGTAATTATAATTTGATTGTTATTTATAATCGTTTTAAGAAAAGCATAATCTCTGTACGTATCTACATCAGTCAATCCGAAATAATTTATTTGGTTTAGTAAATGTAATAGGAAATAAAAGAGAATAATTTCAAAAAGGACAAATCGGTTGTTTTTTACATAAAAAATTTGATACAGAATCATCCCAAGCATCATGATTATCGATGCCCAAAAAAATATTGTCTTACTCTCGTCTGAAAAATTGACATATAAATTTAAACAAAACAGAATTATACTTAAGAAGAAAACTATGATAGATACTTTTTTTTTGATCATATTCTTCCGTTCACTGTTGCGGGATATTAGTAAATTTTTATTCTAAAGGCATTACAATAGAAATCCGGTTATATCCTTTTTGCTTCTCCTATGAAATAAACACATTGTATTTCTTAATTTTTACGTCTCAATAATAATTCTTTTCATCTATTTTCGATCATCGTTAAATAATGTTGAAAAGAGCATATTTTTTTCATTCATTAACATTTCCTTACTCAAATTATCCTAAGATGGAAAAATCCTCAAATCATCAACTATTCATTTAAATATGATCTCGTCCAAATTATCTATTTACATCATTATTTTTTAGAGTTATTTTTAATATAACACTGAAATTTTTCTTTATATCTGTAAAGATTTTGATAAAATCCCCTTTTACAAAAAGTGAACACTACTTTAACAATAATATTAGGATGCTATCTATAGGGGTAAAAATGCGTTTTTTGCAGTTTGTTATTTTATCACCGCAGCTTTAAATACGATGATTGACAAACTTTTTCATGCTAAATAATAGCAAAGTGGTTGGTTAGGAGAGATGAAAATGAGAAAAATATCTATTACACACACTAAAAAATCGGTATTCATACTCCCGTTATTACTCACACTACCTATCTTCTTACAAATACAATCAGCCTCTGCAACAATACCTGACTATGATGTGAACAGTGACGGCTCATGTAATATTATAGATATCGTCCTGATTGCAAATCGTTTTAGTGAATCAGGATCCCCCGGGTGGATTCGAGAAGATGTTGATAAAAATGGGTTAATAAATACAATAGATATAATTTTAGTTTCTAACAATTATGGTCAATCCGGATGGTCGAATGATAATAATCGTATACAGAAACTATCTATAGCATATGGTACTACACTGAGTAGCACAACGAATCAAGAATTTATCGCGAATCATTTTGATATGGTGGATTGTCCAAAAACACGATATGCTGCCGCAGCAAATGTCAAAGCATTAAACCCAGACATAACAATCATCGGTTATTATGACGCTATCTTTCAAGATGTGACTTGGTCTGATTGGCAATATGTCAATACCCATGAAGATTGGTTTGTCCATGATATAAACGGAAACCGTATCGAACGGGTTACTTACCCCGGTCAATATTTAATGAACCCAAATTCAGGCTGGAGTGATTACTGTGCCCAACAAAATGCACAATTTCTACAAAATTATCCTCAATATGAAGGCATTTTTGCTGATGATACCTCATCCGATTTAGTCGATGACGGTTACACATTCGAAATTCCTTACTCGCAGTTCGAGGCCGGAGTGTTAGACAACTGGGCTACATGGATGATACAGTACATGCAAGAAGTCAAGACGACTATGGGAAATGATATCTTAATGCCAAATGCATGGAAACACATGGAGATGTGCATGGAAGCAACTCATGCGATCTTCTGGGAGAATTTCATCCATGGCCGCAGTAGTGCATATAATGAAAATGGATTAGGAACCGCTGGATGGAACTACGGACTTGTGGCGATAGACGCATTACATGAACAAGCTGAACTAGGAAACACCATAGCAGTCAACAGCGGATGCAAAGATGCAAACGCACATCCTGTTGAAGCGAAGAAATGGATGCTCTTTACCTACGCGTGTTTCTCCTTTGCCGTCGTAGACCTCAATAAAGCCTATTATTCATGGCAATTCTACAGTACAGATTCAAGCCATGGGTATTACCCAGAGATGGATATCAACCTCGGACAACCAGTTGGGGATTACTACCATGTGAGTGGAACTGCTCAAGTGTATGCTCGTCAATTCGCAAATTATTATGTCGCAGCAAACCTCAACCTCCTGGGAACAGGAGATGTAACTTTCACTATCAACGGAGCATCATATACATTATCACCAAGAACAGCAGTTTTCATTTCCAAGTAATTTCAAAATAAAAAAAATTGAATAGAAAAAAATTATATAATCATAATTGATAATCTTACAAAAATATTTATTCAGGATCAAGAAAACTCACAACATAATTTGTAGGACGGAATGAAACATTTGCATTGTCTTCATTCTACAACAATGAAAATTTATCGTTAAAAAAGATTATCTCTATCGGTGTTAATACAAATGTCTGAGGACCATAAACTATTTGTGAAAAGAATAGGGGTGGTGGGAGTTGCACAAACCTTTCAAAGTATGAAAGGTTTTATTTATCTTCCTATCTTTACAAAAATTCTTGGATCATCTGAGTATGGTGTCTGGAGTCTAATCCTGACTACGATAGCAGTATTACAACCTTTTATTCTGCTTGGTTTACCGGATGCGATTTTAAGATTCCTGTCTCCGTTATCAAAAGAAAAAATTGTTCAAGGACTGATTACTGTCATTATCACTGTTTTATGTACCAGCTTTCTTATATCAATCATCTTTTTTTTCTCATCTGATTTTTTAGCAAATATCATTTTTAAAGAACCATCAGCAGTAGATATAATCAAACTCGCCATCCCATTAATAATTTTAGATACCACGAATATGGTTATATTAGGCTCCTTTCGTGTATTTGGTATGATAAAAAAATATGCAGCAGTTTTAATTATCAAAACATCCTTAGAAATCGTGTTGATAATATTTTTTGTTTTATCTGGATTTGGACTATTCGGCGCAATACTTTCCCTTATAATTACCGAAGCCGTATCTCTAACGATTATGCTATTTTTTATTTTCTCTTATGCTGGATTTTCAAAACCAGATTTTTTGCTACTCAAACCATTTCTTATATTTGGTTTACCATTGATTCCGATCACACTTGCTCGATTTGTTATTGATAGCAGTGACCGTTATGTAATTGGATTTTACATGGGTGCTGAGAAAGTCGGGATTTATTCAGCAGCATACGGCATCGGAATTATACCTCTCGTTCTGAGTACATACCTTGTTTATGTATTAGGACCAACGGTCTATAATTTACATGATAACGGATTGATAGAAAAAGCGAGGATGTATCTCTCATATTCATGGAAATATTTATTGATGCTCTCCATACCCTCTGCGTTTGGTTTATCAATACTATCACGGCCCTTGTTACTGAATATGACCACAGCAAAATTTGTGCCTGAAGGAATGTATATCATTCCATTGGTAGTTTTATGTATCGTGTTTTGGGGGATGGAGCAGATTTTTGGAGTTTCCTTATTAATATTTAAACGTCGTAAGATTTTTGTCATCGCATTCATATGTGGTGCAATCACAAATTTTATATTAAATATTATACTTGTCCCTCGATACGGAATTATAGCTGCTGCAGTTACCACCTTAATAGCATATATTATCATCACCATAATCATAGGTTATTCATCACGTCGTTATTTTACATTTAGTCTTAATTTACAGTTCGTTACTAAATGCATTTTAGCATCAATAGGTATGACAGTCAGCATTTGGATATTTCATCCGATAACGATACCGGAAACTATTATATCAATCCTCATGGGGATCTTCGTCTATTTCTGTTTATTGTTATTACTAAAAGGTTTTCAAAAGGGTGAACTCCGATCAATTTTCGAAATATTAGGATTAAGAAAATTTTATGAAAAAATAACTGTAATATCAGATCGAATTAAAAAATAAAATGTATACCGATGCTGATGGAGAAATAAATGAAAAATAGTATAAGAAATATAATCTCCAAATTACAAGGAACTGATNTAAACAACGAATATCAGGAGATCAAACGTATAAATAATAAGGATGAACTACTAAGATTTCAACAAAAATACCTCGAAAAATTACTCCTTCATTCATATAAAAACGTTCCCTATTACAAAAATATTTTTGATAAAATTGAATTAGTCAAAAATGAAAAAGTAAATTTATCAAAATTTCATGAAATTCCAATACTAACAAAAGACCTCCTACGGAAACATCAGGAGGAATTGGTCTCAAAAGACCACATAAAAAGAAAATGGTATTATAATTTTTCTGGCGGATCTACAGGAGAACCAACAAAGTTTATGCAAGATAACTATTATATAAAATGGTTCGGAGCAACAAATAACTATTACTATCAAGATATGCTTGGAATCAATGTAAATAATGTTAAAAAGGCATACCTCTGGGGTTCCCCACAAGATTTATTCAAGGGGAACATAGGATTCAAGAACAAAATGAAAAACTGGTTTTCAAATATTCTCTTCTTAAATAGCTTCAAGATGACTGAAAATGATATACGATCGTATATCAAATCTATCAATTCATATAAACCGGAACTAATACGAGGGTACGCCGGTTCGCTCTATGAATTAGCAATCTTTTCTGAAAAACATACACTGCCTATCCATACACCAAAACGACTCGTTTGCTCCGCAGAAACCTTAACCAGCGATATGCGCACTAAAATCGAAACCGTGTTTGGAACAAAATTGTATGATTTTTATGGCTCACGAGAAACAGCATCCATTGCAGGAGAATGCAAGGATGGTCTTATCCATATATTTTCCTTTAATAACTATCTTGAAATAATCGATCACAACAATACTCCAACCATTGAGGGTCACGAAGGACGGGTTATCATCACCACCCTTCATAACTATTCAATGCCATTAATAAGATATGAGATAGGAGATGTCGCAGTCCCTGGGCCTCAAAGCTGCCCCTGTGGTAATTTTCTACCTACTTTAACAAAAATTTCTGGTCGTCTTGAAGAACAATTCATTAAAAAAGATGGATCGATAGTCATAGGATATTTTTTTGTCCATCTCTTAGGAGTCTTACAGAATAAAGGTTTTCTAAAAAAATTCCAAGTCATTCAAGAAAACTATGACCAAATAAAAATTCGCACGATTGTAAATAAGGAACTACCCGAATCCGAAAAGAATGAAATTGAACAAAAAATACGAGTGACCATGGGACAAGACTGTAAGATACTTTGGGAATTCGTTGAAGAGATACCAAAAACTCGTAGTGGCAAATATTTATATACACAATCCTTGGTGAAAAGATAACCTAACTCTTTTATATCACGGTCTGTTGGATTGATCTTTTTTAGACATCATTTCTAAGAGAAGAGTAATGACTACTATTTTTCTAATGATGCTATTAATTTTTCGAACTCCGAAGCTACCTTCTTTAAATCATGGTTTTGTTCAACATATCTTTTTGCGTTCGTACCCATTTCTCTTCGTAAATTTTCATCAAAAAAGAGAGTATTTACATCAAGAATCAATTGTTCTAACGATTTAGAATGAAAACCAAGTTTATTCTTACAGATCACTTCATCGGGATCGACATTAAGACTAACTACCGGTGTCCCCATGACCCATGATTCTAAAAACGTATTCGGGAACCCTTCAATCTGAGAAGTGTTGATAAATAATGNCGCGTCTTTGAAATATTGTTGAATCTTATGATAGGGAACAAAACCTAAAAATTCAAGATTGGGGAGTGTCTTCGCTTCTTTTTCTACATTAGTATATACATCTTTNCTCCCCTTGTTTTCCCCACCGATCATGACAAATTTTAATTTCGGTAATGCTTGTGCAATTTTTAAAAAAAGCTCTGGTTGTTTCACAGGCTTAATAGAACCAGCCCATAAAATATAACTTTTTTTATTCTCCTTATCCTCAATGGTATTAGGAATGATCACAGGATTTTTAATTAACACATAATCTTTTATTTTAAATCTATTTTCTAGTAAATCTTTTTGATATAAGTTCTGAACGATAATTTTATGGGCAAATTTTATATCCAATGACGCAGTAATTTTCCGTAAGAGCGGATGACCACCACGAAAACGCTCAAAGAGGAGATTTGAATCACTAACGATCCATTTGACATATTTTTTCCTATGAATTAAACAAAAAAACGGAATTATTCCTGTAGATCCGATGCCTTGGATATAGATATCAGCATTTGCTTTTTTTAGAGATTTCCAATACAGTAAAAAATTTTTTATTGGCGAGTATTCTCGGGATTGAGGGCACATTATGATATTGATATCATCAACATTTTTCTTTTCATTTTTCTCATCATAGGTTATAAACGTTATTGGATACCCTCGTTTTGCTAATTCACGACCGACAAGCACTTGTTTTAGTTCCGATCCGCCCCCATATTTTAGATTTTCACTTGAAACAAGCAATGGAAGACTGTCAAAGGCTACAAAACAAATTTTCCTAACCATTCTTTTCTCCATATTCATCATAAATTGTTTTCTTTTACCTTTTATCTCTTTACTTCTCTGACGATGTTATTAGTTCAATGAATTGATTCGTAATCTTTTTTACATCATGATGTTCCCTAATATATTTTCTTCCGTTCAATGCCATTTCATCCCGTAAACTATCGTTTTGCAATAAACATTCGATGTCAGCAATCATCTGGTTTAATATCTTCGAATGAAACCCAAGTTTATTCTTACAGATTATTTCATCAGGATCAACCGTAAGACTGACAACAGGTACGCAATGAGTCCATGCTTCAAGAAACGTGTTCGGAAATCCTTCAACAACAGAGGTATTCACAAAAACAGATGATTGAACATAATACTCCTGCATTTTACTATACGGGACAAACCCTAAAAAGCTAAGATTGGGGAGAGACTTCGACTTTCTCTCAATTGAGGAATAGAGTCCTGCTTCTGAATTAGTCATTCCACCAATCATAATGCACTTCACATGGGGTAATTGCTTTGCTATCTCTAAAAACAATTCTGGCTTTTTTAGAGACCGTATCGTTCCTACCCATAACACCGACTGTTCCTTTTTCGGGGTACAACCTGGAGGATCATCTGATAGAGTAACAGGATTTTTTATAACAACACATTTTTTTCGAAATCTCCTTTCGATGATTTCTTTTTGATACTCGTTCTGCCCGATGATAACATGAGCGAGTTTAATATCGAAATAAAGGCTAAGTTTGGTCAACAAGGTCGTTCTCTGAGTCACATCCTGTAACAAAACACTCTTGTCACTCGAGAGCCATTTGATGTATTTCTTCCTATGAAGACGACAGAACAGCGCAACAATCCCCGGCGGATAGGTCGCTTGCACATAGATATCAGCATCAGCCTGTTTTAAAGACCTCCATAGCACTCTGATTTTCCTCAAGAAACCAATGTCTTGAGAGGACGGGAATGATTTTATTAAAACGATATCTTCGAACTCTTTTGTCTTCTGCATGTTTTTTTCATCATGGACAACAATAGATACAGGATACCGTTGTTTCACCAGTTCTCGTGCAAGCTGAATCTGTTTTAACTCAGCTCCCCCAGCATACTGTAAATTCTGATCTGACGTAAGGAGGGGAAGACTCCCCAAGGAAACAAAACAAATTTTCCTTTTCATGTTTGTTTCTCTTTTATATTAAGCATTTCTTGGTAAAGGTTATCAAGTTTAGCAATTACAACTTTTACATCATATTTATCCTTTGCCTCACGCAGATTATTTTCACTTATCTGCTTCATTAATTTCTGGTTTTCCATCAACCTGAGTATTTTATCAGAAATTTCTTCCGGTGTTGGAGGCATCGATTGAATAACTAAACCCTGCTTTCCATCTTCAAACACATCGATTAGACCACCGACATGCGTTCCAATGAACGGTAAACCAGCAGCCATCGCTTCACAAAAAATATTGGGAAAACCCTCTGTAAATGACGGTAAAATAACCATATCTGAATCATTAAAATAATTGATTTTTTCCACTCCTGATTTAAAACCAACACATTTGATATGTTCTGTTAATTTCATATCAGATATCTTCTTATTTAAATTATTAAATTCACTCCCCTGACCAACGTAAATTAACTCAGTTTCAGGATATTTTCGTATAATCAATTGGAATGCATCCAATAACTGATAAACACCTTTAAGTTTTTCAATACGTGAACAAAACAAAAGAGTATATGGTGGATCAAACATTTTATTTTCTGATTTGAACTTTTCTGATTCGACCATCATTGTAGTTACAATTATCTTGTTAGAATCAATACCTAATGCTGTTAATTCATTTTTAAAACCACTCGCTAACACCAAAATCTTATCTGGTATCTTAAATATATTAAAAAAAAACCTTGAGAGAATAGTTTCCCTGTTGAAATGTTCTGATATATTTTTATCCCAGCCTCCGACACAAAAAAGAACAGAAAAACCATTTTTTTTAGCGTACCGCGTAAATATGTAATCTCTTATAATCGCTATCCATGCCAATGATGGATTAATATGGATGATATCGGGATTAAATTTTTTCAGTTTTTCTTTAAATTTCAAGAGTTGAATCAAAATAAGTATCGGATAAAAGATCTTCATAAATTTTGAAGTATTTCCTTGAACGAAATGATTTATCATATATGTATCACGAGGATAGTTATCTAATATTAATCGAACATAATTACTAACACCTCCTTTATCTTCTAAAGAGACAGAACACAGTAAAATCCGAATTTTATTTTTCATTGTTTTTCTCCTCGAACAAGTTACAATAAACTTTCAAAATCCTAATTAGATTATTTTACCGTATTTTGTAGTGTTTATATTTTCTTTAATAATTTTCGCTGGGTTACCAGCCACAATACAATTAGATTTTACGTCTTTAGTAACAACGGACCCTGCACCAACTATTACATGATCACCAATCGTAACACCTGGAAGTATTATCGATCTTGCTCCTATAAAACATTTTTTACCAATGTATGTCTTCTTATATAAACTTCTACAAAAGTCATGAGTCAGAATCATCGCTCCAACAGCGACAAAACTCTCATCGTCGATATAAATATCTCTTGGATTTGTTTTATCTAAATATGCTCCAAAAGAAATTCTAGCGGTAGGGGAAATATTCATATGATAAATTTTTCTTAAGATAAAACGTCTACTCGATGTTAATAGAACATGAAATGTATTACGAATTTTTGTCATTACAACCATTATTTTTCCTCTTTAAGGCTTATTTACTATTGTGGAACTCTGTTTGTTTTTCATGGTGTGATATTTCCTCTAACAGGGTACTTAATGCCAACAGCATCCAAGCTTGTCCCCACCGTATATATTGTATTTTGTTTGTTATTACCGGCCATTTTTGATAATAGAAATAACCTGATTCATCTTGCATATTGTCTCTTGTCCATTTCGCTATGGTTTTCGCAAATTCTAGATAATCTGGCCGAAGGTTACTTAATTTACTAAAGGTAATTATTCCTTGCGCCTGATTATGGATATCAATGGGCCAGAGACGAGGGTAACGCCATTTACAGCGACCATCTGGAAGAAACTGTTCATTTTTATAGAACTCAGCGCCTTTTAGAAGAGCATCCATATATTTTCCGTTATCGGGATTCGTGTATTTAATGAAATCATTTAAAGATTCAAGAATAAATCCTTGATGGAAGTCTATCTGCATTCTTTCAATACCATTCGTTTCGCTAAAAAACCACGCGCCAGTAGGCTTTTGTTTTGATACAATATAGTCCATCACTCTTTTTGAGATTTCCAAGATGTCCTTGTTGTTCGTATATCGATATATATGAGACAATACCCTTACACCAAGAGTAGACGCATTATACACAATAACATTTTTATTATAGGTAGGAGTGTATTTAAAAACAGATTTTTCTTCATCACTCATATAGAGGTTATCAATAATAAATTGAGCGGAACTCTTTGCAATTTCAAGTGATTCTTCTGAATCAGTATCTTCATAATGTTCTAAAAAAGCAAATGCACATGCCGCTGTACAAACAATCGATGGAACATCTGGTGTACCCAAATCATCGGGAAATTGTACCTTAAAGGAGTTTCCAACCCAGCAATAGTTAGAATATTTTTTTTCAAGCGAGTTATTTTTTAAAAGGTCTAAACAAAACTTGGCATCTTTTAAAAATTTTTCTTCATTCGTTAATTTGTATAATTTTAAGAATGCAGAAGAAAATAATCCGATGCTTTTCAGGTTGATACTTTTTTTTATCCCCAACAGAGCCCGTAGGTTTATTGGAAAACTTTTGAAGGATTGTATAATAAAAATTTTGAGCCATTTATTGTTTTTACTAATCCAGGAAGTAAATTCACTATTCAGACCATCATATGGATCATATCCTTCGAATCCATTTTCCTTAACGAAGGTATACAAGTCTAAAACAGAATCCTTAAGATAACCATTAGTGTTTTTACTTGTTATGATCGCTTTTGACATATGTCGTATCTCTACATTCTACATAATGTAATTATCTTTAATATATGCTCTATATTTTTTTCATCTTTTTCTTAACCGATGATATAAGATACAGCCAAGGCTCAAACATAAACGGTAATGGATCATCCCAACTTTCAACAGCATACTCCGTTTTTCCTTTAAATGCNTCCAAGTATTCNNNTAAAGTTAGATTTCCGTTCAATATCTCTAGTACTGAAACATATAAATCTTGCCAGAAATGAATCCATTTAATATGGTGAAATTCCTCAGTATTCTCTGTTATTATTTTATTTAACTCCTCCATTTTGTTTTGATAATAATAAAAAACTAAAGGGATCAGTGGTTTGTTCGTTTGATTTGTTATTGTTATCTGGAGCCAGCTTCGAGGATTAATCTCTAAAAATTTATATGTTTGATCTCTTGGGTCCTTAATAAATTCCACTTCACATAGACCAGAATATCCTATTTCATTTAAGATTTGAAGACTTAAGTCTTTCAACTCAGGGATTTTTATCGTTTCATTATATGTTCCAACACCAAAATCTATGGGAATCATTCTTCTTTTAGCTATCATAACCCAACAAAGTACATCTTTTGCCATGAAACAACCAAAAGAGATAGGATTTTTTGATTTCCCACCTATTATCTGTTGTACTATTATCTCCGATGGTGGAATTAATTGAGCCATTGTCTTATATGATTTTATCAGATCATTCTTGGAATTTACCTTCAATAACTTTTTTCCCGTTAAATTATAAAATCTATGCATGACCGATGGTTTTAATAGACATGGAAAATCAATATTCTTACTAATGGCAATTAAATCATCGATATCTTTTGGGTAAAACGTTTTTGGTATTGGTATTTCTAATTTTTCAGCAAGCGTATACGTTAATTTTTTATCATATGTATATTTGATGATATCCCATTTTTCGGTTGGGATTTTATAATATTGTTCTAATTCAGATTTATGCTTCGAAAGTGTATACACCACTGAATCCTCTGTTGGAATAATGATCCAATCATTTAATTTTTCGACTTCTGCTAAGTGAATTAAAAATTTTGTTAACTCAGTAGGTTCATTCATTTTTTTAAAAACAATATATTTTTTTAAATATTTTGAGAACTTTACAATATCTAAACTTTTATTATTAATAAGAATTGTTTTGATATTATTTCGGGCAAATGTCCGTAAGAGTCCCAACCCTTGAACATTTCCACCGATGATTATAACACCATTTTCCGCCATATTTTGACCCATCTCATCTTTAATTTATTATCTTATTATAAATTTCTTTACCTGTAGCAAACCAAGCGTTTTTCTCTTTACATTCTTTGATTGTTTTCTCATACATTTTTGACCATCCTGGAAATTCTTTTTCATTAAAAACTCTTTGATGCCAGAGAAAGGTAATGAGTCCTCCCTTCTTCTGGGCATAATCAATCAATTCCTTAACTGCATCCCATCGGGATTTATCATCTTTATACTGAGAAAATAATGATCCATCCATGACGATGAGCGGAATAACTAAAAAATGATCGTTAAAAGGTTGAAAAGGCATTACTCTGTCCTCTCGAAAACCTATTTTATCCTTATATCCAAAAGTTGAATCATAATAAAATCCAATTGCTTTTTGAAATTCCCAGGTCTTAGGAATTTCTAGGTTCAAAAAATGTTGTCTGATGCCAATTACAGGTTTACCTACTACTTTTTCTAATTCTTTTTTTTCTTTTAATAAGAGATCCTTATTATTATATGAGTCGTAAGAACCATGTAATCCAATTTCCCATCCGCCATCATCAAGTTTTTTAATTATCTGTCTAACCGCTGGTTCATTAAAATCATAATGCCCTAATGATAAAATGTACGAGGATGGATGAAGAATTTTCATTTTTTTTGTTTCTTTTAAAAAAAAGAATGTCGAACGGACATCATATTTTTTCTCCAGTTCCATTATTTTTTCGAAACACCAATAAGGATTTGGTTTCTGAAACATTGAAAAAAGATGATACGATCGTTTTTCGATAATAAAATGTGTAAAAAACTGATATGTTTTTCTGACTCTATCGACATCATGACTCAAAAAAACAGCGAATTGTTTCCCTTCAGGCCACTCTAATTTTTCCATCATAGCTAGATATGATATAATGTTCATCATTTTTCATTCTATCGAATTTGTTTACTTTTCAATTCAAATATATTTTTCTTAAAGACGATGTCAAGTGTATCTGGTGTCGAAAAGCAGATATGATTTTCATATTAGTCAGCGAAATTTATACTGTAAATCAGGATTATCTTTCATTTCTCTAAAACTCTCAGGATAATTTTCAATATACCATACAAAAAACGCGGTAATATCAATTTTCTCAGTTAGCAATTTTTGCTTTTTCTCGTTCCATTCCTTTTTAATATCCTTATCCTGAATCAAGGAAAGAGCCTTTTCTATTGCTTGATTAGGATCCCTGTAACTAAAAATCAATTTATATCTCTGCTCTAATTCGACAAAATTACCCATGTCATTTTTACCAACAAAAGTATTACATCGGATAACCGGTGTTCCCAGAATCCCTGCCTCGGTTGTCATTGTCTGAGTATCAGTGACTAGTAATTTTGCATAATACAAACAATCATGAATTTTACGCTTAGGAATGTGAAGTAAATATTTCTCTAAATCCTCTGTTACATTTTTTTCTGCAGAAATAAACACATGAGCATATTTTTGAAGTTCGGAAATTAAGCGTCTTTTTTCTTCCAATGAAAAACTACTGACTCCCGCATCATGTACTGCATCAAAAGCATTGAATCGAATAATAACAAAATCTTCGTTTTTCCCAATTTTTAATAAACTAAAAATGTTTTCATCGGGTGTAAAGTAACGAGGATGAAGATATGATATCTCTTTGTAGCTATCGACTTTTATATGTTTTTTTCCCATATTGTCAGTAAATGTTTTCGTTGTCACTATTGAACTTACAAACGGCATGAATATCTTGTATTGAATCAGATAAGCCAAATTAATATGGGGTTCAGAATCTTGAAACGTAATTGAAGGGCATCGAAGTAAAAATGCGTTGTAGGATTCCTGGCCACCAAAACCTAAAAGTATATCAAGTTTATTCCTTTTTAAAAAATTATGCGCTTTAAAAATGCTGATTGGTAAACTCGTGATTTTAGCAACTTTACTATTTGAGGATTTTGCATATAAAAAATACTTCAAACCAAATTCGTTTAGTAATGATAATGTTTCACCATAATCTCTTGCTAAAATTTCAATAGTATGTCCTTTTTTTTCCAATGCATTAATTATATTTTTAAAAAAATGAACTTGAGCCGGAGTATTAATAAAGATTCCAATATTCATTGATGATTCCTTACAAATTTTTTACAATGACCATTATTTGCCTCATCATAGTATCAAAGCGTTTACTATTTCTTAAAGATTAATTATGATGATAATCTCTCCTAGATTAACCCTCCTTACCTTTTTCATCAATTGCATCCCACTTTTAATAAAAAGGCGGGAGCTCATTAAATTTCTCAATACCCAATATATTCATTATATTATTTCTAGTTTTCTTCAAAAAATAAATCAAACCATATTTTTTATTCACGGCATTAAGATGCCATATCGAATGTATAGATATCTGTTAAGTATTTAAAGGATTGATTACATGCTAACAATTAGAAAATATATTTAATTTTTTCACAATTAACTTAAAAGGGTTATGCATATAAACGAATCATACAATGTCGAGGTGGTTTCATAGAATTGAAACAATCAAAAGGAACAACATCGGAAAATAAAAAAAATCAGTATTACGGAAAAATCATCGGAATTATCCTTATACTATTGGGTATTATTTTTTTATATATGACATTCTCCTTTCATTATAAGCTATCAGTTACATTGTTCTTTATAGGATTTGTCATTATTCTATTGATAAATGAAAAAAAAACAGATAAAACAATTAATAATATACAGCTCATATTAATTATTATACTACTAACATTAGTGATATGGTTAGTAACGATAGATGTAGATTTTGATATTTTTTTTATATTAATTGTCATCAGTATCATCTCTCTTAAAGAGTTGTTAAATAAATTCTTGAGTTCATATCTACAAAAACGAATGAATATTCTTTTTTATATACTGCTGATTCCCCTCGTGATAATTTTTTTACAAAGAATAATAAATATTTTAAGTATGTATCCAAGCTAATATCATGAGCTATCATTTCAAAAATTACCCGATAGACATTATTCTATTTATCCTATTGGGTATACTGATACTCCCGGTTACTTTACTGAACATAGAGGAAATATTTCGAATTATTATAGGACTACCTTGCATTCTCTTTATCCCCGGATACATGCTCATTTTCATATTCTTCCCCATAAAAACGGATCATAACGGTATTACTACCTTAGAACGAGTCGGGTTAAGCTTCGGTTTTTCAATCGCTACTGTCTCTCTCCTTGGATTACTATTAAATTTTACACCATGGGGGATACAACTCATATCTGTATTGTTTTCTTTATTCTTCGTCATCGAAAGCTTAGGAATAATCGCACTTTATCGATGGAAAGCTACATTACCCGAAAAACGTTTTATAATCTCTATAAATCTATCTCAATTCAAATCCAGTAGCACAATTGAAAAAATCCTAACTATTTTTATTCTCCTATCAATGATTGCAGCACTCTCATCGATTGTTTATATCATTGTACAACCGAAAATGGGAGAAACATTTACTGATTTTTATCTTCTTACATCAGATGGAAATGTAGCAAATTATCCACAAGATGTAGCATATAAACAAAACATAAGCCTTAACCTTGGTCTTATAAACCATGAATATAAAATGATGAATTATACTATTGAAGTATGGCTTATTGATGAATCTACCAGCGTTAACCAAACAGCACAAGAAAATATTACTCACTATAACCACGCATGGTTCATGGATGAAATAATAGTGCCACTAAATCATACTGAGATTACCAATAAAAATGTAACACAAAAATGGGAGTATAATTACACTTTTTCTATTAATAAAATTGGACATTTTAAATTGACTTTTTTACTGTTTACAACACCATCAGAAGCTTATAGCCCTGAACAAGATTACAAAGATAGTATTCAACGAAAAATTAACAATGCTTATAGGGAATTACATATTTGGCTCTATGTCGGATGATTCAACTATTTTTAAAAAGGGAAATCAAGTCTATAAATATTTTATTTTTCATCACATTGTTTTTTTCTTAATTATAAGTGAGATTTACACCAATTTTTTCGTTATAAAATCACAATATTTGAAATACATAAGTATTTAAATAGTGAATTCAACTATAATAAATAAAAATTTAAATAAATTGTAAGTAGAATACTATAAATATAATACGATATATAATGAAACCAAAAGAACCAGGGAAAGGGGAATAATTATGTCTCTAAAAATCTCTTATAAAAATAATAATTACAATGGAAAACGATTAATAAAAAAAATAATCGTAATCTATCTCATCAGCATTCTTGCCATAGGAACAATTTTACCAGTCATACGTTCAGATCCTGGAGATTCTTGGTGGAATACACAGTGGAATTATCGTAAACTTCTGACGATGGATACAACGAAGATATCTGGGACTTTGGTGAACTTTCCGATTCTGGTGCAAATGACGGATAGTGATTTAGCGTCTGATGCACAATCAACGGGGAATGATATCGTTTTTGTGCTTTATAGTGACAATACGACAAAACTGAATCATGAGATAGAGTTTTTCAATGATGCTACTGGGGCGTTATATGCTTGGGTGAATATCACTCGTTTGAGTAGTTCGACCAATACGAAGATCTGGATGTATTATGGGAACCCTGGTTGTAGTAGTCAGCAGAATAGGTATGGGACTTGGAACTCGAAGTATAAAGCAGTGTATCATCTTGATGAAAATGTGCCTCCGTTTGTTGACAGCACCGGTAATAAGAACAATATCACGTCAGCTAACGTGAATGGCACCGGTATGGCGCAGACTGGTGGAATTTACAAGTGGCTTCATTTCAATGGGACTACAAACTATTTGGTTGTTCCTTTCACTCTGACCGGGAGTTATACGGTAGAGGCGATAGCGAATCCAGATCAGATTACAGCAACTGGTATTGTATACGCGAATGAAAAGACTACTTCACCGGTCACTGGTATAGCTATGGGTATTTCAACCTCTGGTGTCTATGTCACTGATGGCACGTTGCATAGAGGGCTCTCACCTTCTTCGACGTATACCCCGGCGAGGACTACGAAATGGTGGGCTGATGTTGTTTTTGCTGTCGGCTCGAAGATATGGTTTTACCTGGATGGAGCGAATCAGTCTTTGACTTCTCAGTCTTATTTTACCAATTATGCGAATTACCATACTATCGGTGCGAGATATATTGGAAGATATAATGCGTTCTGGGATGGTTTTATCGATGAGATTCGGATTTCGAGTGGTACTTGGAATGCGAGTTGGTTGAAAACCTGTTATGATATCCAGAAGGATCCTGTGAGTTTTTGCAGTCGCGGTTATGAGGAATCAGCACCATCTGGGGGGAATCAGCCGCCGGTCTTTGGAACACCTGCTCCTATAAACGGTTCAGTCAATAATCCTCTTAGTTTNACTTGGAATATTCCTATTAATGATCCTGATGGTGATCAGTTCTCTTGGACCATTCAATGTAATAATGGACAAACGAACAGTGCGACTGGTGCGACGAATGGAACGAAATCATTGTCTCTTTCTGGTCTTGCGTATTCAACGACGTATAAGGTATGGGTGAACGCAACCGATGCTGGTAGTGGTAATTACACCCGGAGATGGTACACCTTCTCTACAAAACTCAATCTTCCCCCTGTTTTTGGATCAGCGACCCCCTTAAACGGTTCCATCAATAATCCTGTAAGTTTCAGTTGGAGTATCCCAATAAATGATCCTGATGGAAACCCATTCTCATGGACGATCCAATGTAGCAATGGTCAAATAAATAGCGGTACTGGCGCGTCGAATGGAACGAAATCACTTAGTCTTTCCGGACTCGCCTATTCAACCAGCTATAAAGTCTGGGTGAATGCGACTGACCCAACAGGTAGTGGTTTATACACGAGAAAGTGGTNTACGTTTACTA
>WSSedL1B2DRAFT_1000051_pt1 | contig 19374 bp, 17 predicted proteins | sample WetSurSiteL1Bulk_FD_9470 | JGI IMG/M metagenome (IMG submission 9470)
TCTATAGGTAAACCCTGCAATAACATATCCACCATCGTTGGTCTGTTGTAATGATTCGCCTCTGGCTGTGCCCATGCCGCTATATTTTTGCTCCCAGAGGAACTCCCCGTTTGCATCAGTTTTAATGATCCATAGTGTCTCATCAGCATTGCTGTACGAGTCCACACCCACCATGAGATAGCCGCCATCGTTTGTTTGTATCACCGAGGAAGCAGCTTCGGTATCTGTTCCTCCGAATGTTTCATCCCAGAGGGTGTTCCCCTCTGCATCGATTTTGATTAACCAAATGTTATATCCAAATGTATCTTGCCTGGTAAAGATTCCTCCTGCGATAATATAGCCGCCATCGGAGGTAAGTGCGATTGAATGACCTGAGTCATGGCTCAGAGGAGTACCTTCTCCATCGAATGTTTTGTTCCATTGCATGTTCCCTTCTGCATCTGTTTTAATGACCCAGAGGTCCCCATCTCCACCTCCATTGTTATTGACATCTCCAACAAGGATGTACCCATTATCGGTTGTCTGTCGAACTTGCGAGCCACCATCAAATAGGGAGCCCCCAAAGGTTTTATCCCATTCTTTATCACCATTCGAATCTGTTTTTATCAACCAGACATCATCAAGTCCGTTTCCATATGATTGTGTTCTCCCCGTGATGATATATCCCCGATCAATGGTCTGTTGGACTGAGTTACCTACATCATGTCCTGGTCCTCCGAAGGTCGTATCCCAGATTATTGTTCCTGCTGAATCAGTTTTTATCAGCCAGACATCATCCTTCCCTGCGCCCTTCGAGGTTGTGACCCCGACAATGATGTATCCCCCATCGGTGGTCTGTTGTGTTGAGATTCCCACATCGTATCTCCAACCACCGAATGTTTTCATCCAGTCTTCATTGACAAAAAGACTGGACGTGCTTCTTTCGTTTCGAACACGTACTGTACCCCAATGTGTTTGTTCGTTCCCAACGACTGATGTGGCCGCCAAGATCATCAGCAGACATAAGATAATTCCCGAGATTTTTTTCATCATACTATACTCCTCTTATCAACTTTTTTATGGTGCAATCCTTAAGACAAACACCATTAGCTCCTGAAAACTATTCCCTGAGTCATCCCATGCAACGATTCGAATGGTGTTATCGAATTTCGGAGATGGCTCATCCCAGAGCCATTCGAATGGAGGTTCTGTATCCGTATATTTCAATTTATCGTTCAGATAGAAATCAACTTTCGTGACTCCTCCAAAAGACTGGGCATGGACGGTGACTGATCCAATCACAGCAGTTCTTTTCAGAGTCGGAAATGGCATCACTGTATCGAAAATAACCAGATGTCTTGGTAGTGGTTTTGTAATCATGGTCCCAAAGGGTGTATCTTTCTCATTGATGAAGAGACGAATTGTTCCTTGTGTCCCCCCAGCGATGAAATCCATGTATCCATCGTTGTTGAAGTCCGCTGAGGCGATCGCACCGAAATGGAGGTCATCTGAATCAGGCAGACTCCCAATGATGCAAGGGAAATACCGTCCTTGTTCAGAGATATATAATCGAAGTGTACCAAATTCAGCTGCGATGAAATCCATGTCCCCGTCGTTCTCATAATCCAATGAGGTGAGACTCCCGCAAGACACGGAAGGATAAGCGATGATTTTTCCATGACCTTTTCCGAAGACTGGCGTGAGATCAAGAGGTGCTTTTCGATTGAGTTTTAAGTAAATGAATCCTCCAAGGACTGCTCGTCTCCCTTCAGCAGAGAGAATAAAATCGGTATCCCCGTCTCCATCGAAATCTGCTGAGGCGATTCCCCAGCTGAGCTTTCCCCAGTCATGGATGATGCCGCCACTGGAAAATGATCCAGTGCCGTCGTTCAAAAACAACTCGACCTTCCCGCTGTTATCACCGAAGATGAAATCCAGGTCGCCATCTTGGTCATAATCCGCGGAGTTTATTTTTGGGTTAATCCTGTCATTGATAAAGTCGTTGCCTGAGCCGCGTCTCACGATGAAGGTGATGTTACCAAAATTATTGTTTCCATCATTAAAGAGCATTCCGACGATCCCGTATTTTTTCTTGAAGTTCTCTGATTCTGAGTAACCGATGAGGATGTCGACGGCTCCATCGTTGTTGTAATCCCCAGCCGCCACTGAGTCAAGATACTCCATATAGCGATATGTTATGCTATGGGTGAAGGTCGCATTTCCGATATTATAATAGATTGAGAGATACTTCGTTGATATGACCGCAAAATCCATCAGACCATCATCATTGAAATCTGCGGTGGTGATGCCCCAGGCTGCTTGGCCGACCCCATCGATTTGAGTCATATTGAAGTAGTGATACCCTCCCATAGATGTGTGTTCTTGAGATGATTTTTCAACTGTTGAATGTCCTGAGATTGGGAGAATCAAACTTGTTGCTATCAGCATACAAGCAAGATTAAAAATTATTGTTTTCTTCATCATATCTTCCTCCTTGTGCATTGCTAATGCTTACCACGTATAAATATTTTACCTAAAAAAATGTGGTAAAAAGACCATTAATTCGCACCATAGATACTAAAAGTGAATCCTAAAAAGTATGTTTTTTCGTTATACGGACGCAGCATAAGACCGGTGAACCCCCAGAACGCTCCCTTGGTATTGAGGGTCTCATGGACAAGACCTTTCAAACCAACGGAACGGAACTCCACATCATAGCCTTCAAAGACCACGAAGTTGAACCAACGCAACGGATTGGCCATCCACAAGAAAACCCCCAGTCCCGCTAACTGGTTCGCTAACTCTACCTGTCCAAAGACAGATGCGATCAGAGCGGGCAATGCCCCCAGTACAAGCAGGAGCCCAAAGGGGATGATGATCGGCTCTGGAGAATACCCTGGGATCTTCGTCGCAACCGCGAACAAGGCGCAGAAAGAATTCTTCAGATTCGTATTGGACACCTGAGAATGTTTTTTGCTCCATCTGCTCAGAACCAATGATTCCACTTGGGTAAACATCCTAGGATGATGAGTCTTTCCTGCTATCAGCAGTTGAGTCTGAGGAACAGTCAATCCCGGAGGCAGCACACCATAGCTATGGAGTTCCGCGATCGCCTCATCAAGGAAATGAACTGCCGTATCCTGAGACGATACCGCATTCATTCGTTCTCTCACACCATCCAGATACCGTATCAACCTCTCATACTGCTGTTTTGGAAGAGAAACCGTATACGGACGATATCCCTTCACGCCACAGACATCGATAGCGACATCATACGAATCCTGTTCAGATGAAGCACACAATAGAGAACCAGTAAGACTCGGACTGACGGCAATCCCAAGAAAAAACAGAACTGCTGCAACAGCACACCCTTTCCGTGATAGATGGTTACTACTCAACCGATTCCTTCCCAAAGACACCGAATGAATACAATATATTTATTACTTTTGAATAAAAATAATACGATAAACAGAGCAAATAACTTCCTCAATTGACTCTCAATCAAGAGAATCCAGTTCATTTCTCTGACAGAAATCTATTTAAAAGAATAAACGAATTTCAACACGCACAAAGGATGAAGAACAAAGGTATCAAAGCAAGTCTTTGAAAGAATTTGTTTATTCTCTTTTGTAAAAAAAACTCCGAAGTAGGTGAGGAGGAAAAACACTCATGAAAGGAACAATAAAATGGTATAATTCACGAAAAGGCTATGGATTCATCGTAGGCGAAGATGGAAAAGATATCTTTCTTCACCGGTCATCCGTACCCGCGGAATTGCGCCTGAACGAAGGCGATAAAATCGAATACGAGGTAGAAGACAGCGACCGAGGCCCAAAAGCAGTCAATATCAAAAAAGGATAATAACTATCATCTTATCTTTCAATAATTATTCACAATTCTTTTTCCGTCTCTTCGAAGAGTTTTCTTTGATGGAAAAAGTAAAATAGAAACATCATATCATTCATTTGATGAATAGCTTCCATTAATTCTCATTCACTTCTAAACAATCAATTCGATAAATATTTATAGGAGAAAATACTATTATTTTGTAACAAATATTCAAAACGGAGAAAACAGTATGAACAACAAAATAATACAATTAAAAGCAAGTGTCATCTGTATTGCTTTTTGTCTATTACTCCTATCCTCCACAAACGTTTCAGCAAATAAGCAATCATTCCAACCTCTAAAAAAAACAATAACCGGTAATCAACAAATCATTTCACAAAAACTTGACAAAGGATCTATCCTTTCTGAAGGTTTTGAAGGAGGAGAATTACCCGAAGGATGGTCTGTTATTGAAACCAATAGTTATCAGAACTGGTTCATCGGCAGCGATCCAGCATGGGCTCATACAGGAAATTGCGAAGCTTGGGTGAATTATGATAATCATGAAAACTCAGATGAATGGCTTATCACACCAAACCTTGACTTAACGGAGTATGTCGCGGTCACCTTCGTTTTTTGGGTTTGGAGTGATACAAATTTCCCCGGTGCAACAGCCAAACTACATATTCGTGGTACCGGTTTTGATGATATCATCTGGGATTTGATTCAGGATGAAAGTTGGGTAACCACCGGTTGGTACCAACTCTCCTTTAATCTAACCAGTTACATTGGAAAAACAATCAATATCTCGTGGCAATATGTTGGGTTCAATGGACAAAGTTTCGGCATCGATGATATAGAAATAAAAGGAACCATGGCATCAGAACCAGCACTTCAAATCACCTCTATTACCGGACCTATTGGCATAAAAGCAACAATAGAGAACACGGGGACCGCAAATGCTACCAATGTACAATGGAGCATCAATCTTAATGGTGGATATATCTTTCTTGGAAACAGCAAAGCAGGAGAAGAACCAATTATTCCCATCAATAGTAGTATTGTTGTAAAGATACCCCTGATCCTCGGATTCGGAAAAACCATAATACACGTAGTCGCTTCCTGCACCGAAGGTGTTACTACTGATAAACTGCAGAATGCTTCAATGCTTCTCGTCTTCATCAGTACAAAATAATCCCTTTTTTTTCCATCTTTGATTTTCTTTACTTGTATAGTTTTACCAATAACCGGTGAATCGAAGGAAAAATAAACAACAATATAGATTCCACCCCCATGAAAGCATTCATCACCGGCGGAGCAGGATTCATCGGAAGTCACCTCGTCGACACCCTTCTGGCCAACAACCATTCGATCACCGTGTACGACAACCTCAGCTCAGGAGACAAAACCTTCATCCAGCATCATATGGACAAAAAGCAATTCACCTTCATCCACGCTGACCTGCTCAACCTCAAAAAACTGACAAAAGAACTCCACGACCATGATGTGGTCTTCCACCTGGCAGCAAACCCACACGTGCGACTCGGGGAGACACAAACAGATCTGGACCTCAACCAAGGGATCATCGCGACCTACAACGTCCTGGAAGCCATGCGACACAACGACATCAAGAAAATCGTTTTTTCCTCCAGCTCAGTTGTTTACGGAGAAACCACAGAACCGTCTCTTCCAGAGACTTACGGACCGACCCTCCCCATCTCCATGTACGGTGCGGGGAAGCTTGGGGCAGAAGGACTCATCAGCGCGTTTAGCGGCACCTTCGATTTCCAAGCCTGGATGTACCGATTCGCAAACGTCGTCGGCGCACGAGGCACCCATGGGGTCATCGTCGACTTCATCGAAAAACTCAAGAAAAACCCTCATGAGCTAGAGATCCTCGGTGACGGCAGACAATGCAAACCCTACCTCTACATCAGCGACTGCGTCGAAGGCATCCTCTACGGGCATACCCATTCGAATCAAAAAATGAACCTCTTCAACCTCAGCTGCGATACCACCACCACTGTCACACGGATCGCAGAAATGGTCACCCAGGAAATGGGACTTGCCAACGTCACGTTCAAATACACTGGAGGAATCCGCGGCTGGAAAGGAGACGTTCCCCGGTTCGAGCTGGATGCAACAAAGATGAACGAACTCGGATGGAAAGCGACCCTCTCCTCTGATGAAGCTGTCAGAAAAGCAATCAGAGACGTGCTTCACGCCAAGCTTTAAAAGAACAAAAAAGCTTTCGATACGCAACTATGCGACTCTCCATTATCGGAACCGGATACGTCGGTCTTGTCACCGCAGCCTGTTTTGCAAAACTAGGACACAGCGTCATCTGCGTCGACATTGATCCCGAAAAAGTACAAAAGATCAACAAAGGTAACTCCCCGATCTACGAACAAGGCTTAGACAACCTTCTATTAACCTACAAAGAACGGATTACCGCGACGATGGACTACGAAGGCGCATTGAAAAACACGGACGTCACCTTCCTCTGTGTCGGCACCCCATCCTTGAAAGACGGTTCCCTCGACGTCTCCTACCTCAAAGAAGCAACACAACACATCGCAACCATCCTGAAGGACAAAAAAACATGGCATCTCATTGTCGTTAAAAGCACGGTGCTTCCTGGTACCACCCAACAAATCGTCCTCCCCCTCCTTGAACACCATTCCGGGAAAAAAGCAGGGGCGGACTTCGGACTGGCGATGAACCCGGAGTTCCTTAAAGAAGGAGTCGCTATCCAGGACTTCCTTCAACCAGACCGAATCGTCATCGGCTCCTACGACCCGCGAAGCAGAACCACCCTGCGAGAACTGTACAAGAATTTCAGCTGCCCGTTCGTCGAGACATCACTCTCCGCAGCAGAGATGATCAAATACGCAAGCAACGCCTTCCTCGCAACAAAAATCAGCTTCATCAACGAAATAGGGAACCTTTGCAAAAAACTCGGGATAGACACCTATGAAGTCGCCACCGGCATGGGTCTGGATAACCGAATCGGCAGATCATTCCTTGACTCAGGCATCGGCTGGGGCGGCTCCTGTTTCCCTAAAGATGTTGATGCACTCATCACCTGGGCAAAGGAGATCAATGAACCAGCTAGGATCATCGAAAGTGTCAAAGAAGTCAACACCGACCAGCCGCTCCGACTCGTCACACTCCTCAAAAAATACATCCCTGCACTCAAAGGAAAAACCATTGGTATCCTTGGTCTTGCCTTCAAACCAGACACTGATGACATCAGAGAAAGCCGAGCCATACCCATCATCAAAGAACTCCTTAAAAATGGGGCGCACATCAAAGCATACGATCCTCAGGCGATGAATAATTTCAAAGCACTCTACCCAACCATAGAATACTGCACTAAAGCAACAGACGTGCTCTCCGCAGATGCGATCCTTATCACCACCAGGTGGAAGGAATTCACCACCCTGAACTACCAGGGGAAGATCGTGATCGATGGCCGAAGGCTTGATCAGGCGAAAAACGCCAAAACCTACGAAGGAGTATGTTGGTAACATGACCATAAAAAAAGCAGTCATCCCTGCAGCAGGACTCGGGACACGATTCCTCCCTGTCACCAAATCCATGCCTAAAGAAATGCTCCCTATCATCGACACCCCTGCGATCCATTACGTCGTCAAAGAAGCAGTCGAAACAGGCCTTGATGACATCATCATCATCACCGGGCGAGGGAAACGAGCGGTCGAGGACTACTTCGATGAATCCCCTGAGATGGAGATGTATCTTATGAAACACAACAAAGACGATCTCCTCCACACGATACGCGAGATCTCCTCCATGGCCAACGTCCATTACATCCGACAAAAAGAACCAAAAGGACTACCTGATGCGATCCTTGCAGCGGAAAAACACATCGGTGATGAACCCTTCGCAGTCCTCCTTGGAGATGATATCATCAGCTCCGGGACTCCCTGTACCAAACAACTCATTGATGTCCATATGAAATACCACTCCTCCGTGCTCGCAGTCCAGGACGTCCCCCGAGAAAAAATCAGCAGATACGGCTCGGTTAAAGCCACAATCCTCCCTTCCTCAACGGAATTGTATCGAGTGGACCATATCGTCGAAAAACCAAGGATCCAAGATGCCCCCTCCACGCTTGCGTCCATAGGACGGTACGTCTTCACACCGGAGGTCTTCGATGCGATGAAACACACCAAACCTGGTGTCAATAACGAGCTTCAGATTGCTGATTCCATCAACATCCTCTGCCAGTCCCAAGAAGTGTACGCCTGTGCGTTCAAAGGCAGACGCTATGATATCGGAGACAAACTTGGGTATGTCCAGGCGATCATCGATTTCGCCTTGAAAAATGAGGAACTCAGACCAGGGATATCAGAATATCTTAAACACCTGACGATCTAAAAAGCATAGTAGAAACCTGGTTTATTGCTGCATGAATTTTTTGATATGATTCACCACATACTGACATTGTTTTTCAGTAAGCTCAGGATACAATGGAATCGAGACGATCTCTGAAGCGAGCTGCTCAGAGACCGGGAACTGACCTTTTCTAAAACCATACGATGCGTACGCAGGCTGCAGATGCAACGGTACAGGATAATGAATCCCGCAGGAAATTCCCACCTGTTTCAGAGACGCTATCAACGCATCACGTTGCTGCACCCGGATCACATACATGTAATACACATGTTTCGCACCCTTCGCCTCATGGATCCTGCCCACATTCGAAGGCAGATTCTTATCATAGAACCGCGCATGCTTTCGGCGCTGCTCCGTCCATTTTAAAAGATAAGCCAGTTTCACATCCAGAATCGCGGCCTGGATCGCATCCAATCGATAGTTATATCCTTCTATCTGATGCTCGTATTTCGTCGTCCGCCCATGGTTCACCAACAGTCGGAGCTTCTCCGCAAGCTCATCATAATTCGTGATTACCGCCCCACCGTCACCATAGCAGCCAAGGTTCTTGGCCGGGAAGAAACTGAAACACGCGATATCCCCATAGGACCCTGGCTGATGACCGTTCCACTCTGCCGCATGAGCCTGCGCGGCATCCTCAATAACGAACAGATCATGCTGCACCGCGATCTCCCTGATCCTCTGCATATCAGGCATCTGTCCGTAGAGATCCACCACGATGAGTGCCTTGGTCTTCCGAGTGATCGCTTTCTCCAGCGCATCGATATCAAGTAGTGCCGTCTGAGGCGATACATCGACGAATTTGATCCTACCACCGACATAGGAGATGCATTCCGTCGTCGCAATAAACGTGTTTGGGGCCGTGAGGACCTCATCGCCTTTCTTGATCCCCGCCGCCAGGAGCGCAAGATGCAACGCCGCAGTCCCATTCGCACAGCCAACCCCATGCTTCACCTGACAGAACCTGGCGAAATCCTCCTCGAATTTCTTCACATAGGGCCCCATGATAAACGAACTGCTCTCAAGCACCCCCAAAACCGCGGCATCAATCTCTTTCTTGATCGAATGATAGTTCGCCTTCAGATCAACCAAGGGGATATTCATCACAGACAACTCCTACAGAGACCGTAACCTGCGGGCAGGATTCCCCGCATACACCCCAGATTCCTTGATATCCTTCGTCACCACCGAGCCAGCACCAATCACCACATTATCCGTGATCGTCACCGGCAGAATCGTCGCGTTCGTCCCAATCGACACNTAGCTGCCAACCTTCGTCGACCGCCACAGGGACCGATCACCACCAGCTGGTTTTCCCAAGGAGAATAAATCATTGACAAACTTCACCCCATGGGAAATGAAACAGAAATCACCAATTGAAACTAATTCACAGATGAACGCATGCGACTGCACCCGGCAGTTCTTCCCGATCTTGACGTTCCGCTGGATCTCCACGAACGGACCAATGAAACAATCATCACCAATCTCACATTCATAAAGGTTCACCGGTTCTACGACCGTGACGTTCTCCCCAAATGTCACATCCTTAATCTGCACTTTTTTAATCGTTGGTTTATTCCTCATCTGCACACCTTCACTATCTTTTCAAGGTAGCCTTATAGATTCTCTCGATGATCTGCACGGTCTTCAACCCATCTAACAGATCGGTCGCAATACTACCACCATGGACCAACACATCAATCACATTCTCATAGACCTTGTCATGATTCGACATCGACCCGGTGTTCTTCCCATACACGTTCGGAGGATTCCCTGGTGCAAGCCCCGTTATCTCATACCCCTCGATCGACTGATACTCCAAGAGGTTCAGATACTGACCACCGATCTTCACTGTCCCCTTCTCCGCAAAGAGCGTCACCGAACCTTCCATGTTCTTCCCATAGGAGTTTATCGTAAAATGAATCGTCCCAAGAGCACCATTGATGAACCGCAGCACCACCACCCCGGTATCCTCAAACTCCACGACCCCCTCATGCAGATAGTTCTCGGTATACGCCCGGACCTCCTCGACATCACCAACGAACCAATACAACAGATCGATGAAATGGCTATACTGGGTAAACAGTGTCCCCCCATCCAATGCACGCGTCCCCCGCCAATCAGAACCTAGATAATACTCTCGGTTCCTATTCCAGAAACAGTTCACCTGCACACTGAGGATCTTCCCAAGTTTCCCTTCATCGATGACCTTCTTTACTGCTTTAACTGGTGGGTTGAACCGATTCTGTTTGACAATGAACAACCGCCGGTTCGTCTCCTCAGCAGTATGGATCATCCGCTCACAATCATGAACAGTAATAGCCATCGGTTTTTCACACAGCACGTTACAACCGGCCTTTAGCGCCTTGATGCTATGCTCCGCATGCAACCCATTCGGGGTGCAAATCGCAATCAAATCCAGGCTCTCCTCCCTGACTAGCAACTCATCAATCGAAAAATACGCCGTACATCCAAATTGCTCAGCGATGCTCTTCGCTCGGTCTTGTTTAATATCACACACAGCCACCAAGGTACCAAGAGTACTCGCATGTTTCGCATGCTGAGAACCAATATGACCGACACCGACGACCGCGATGCGTAACTTCCTCATATCCATCTCTCTTGTCCCACATGAAGAAAACATGGGGTCACTACCGATATTTCCTCTCCCCTATTTAAGAATAACAGAGAGGATTTCTCATAATTTACTGTACACGATCCCTCGGAGAAAACCTGCACCGTACCCGACATGGATCAACAAATAAAACAACACGCTGCTGATCACGACACTAGGCTTCCGGGTTATCTGTAAGGTACTGACCATCGACATCAATATATACGCCACGACGAGGCAAGGGATCACCCATACAGGTAACAACCCGAGTAACGTCAAAAGAACAATCAGGACACCACCAAGGATGAACCCGGGTCCCAACAGATGGAAAAACTTCAAGGTATCAGAATGCTTCTTCACCATCTTTGCCCGCGCGACCCCATACCGGTACATCTGGCGCCATAACGATCGAACAGAGTCCCGCTTGAAATGATATACTCTCGTCTTCGGTGTATACAGGATTTTATAGCCTGCCTTCCGGAGCCGAATGTCTAGCTCATAATCCTGGCCACACCAAAACACCGGGTCAAACCCACCGACCTTTTCCACAACCTCTTTCCGATAGCAGGAGAATGACAGATGATCGGTATACCGCTCCTCAGGGAACACCGCGTTCTGTGAAAAGAAATTCCTTCCTCCCATGAAACTCAGAAACGCAACCCCCGACACCTCACCAACAAAATTCTGCTTCCCCGGTGAGAGATTCGAACATCCAACCGCAACAACATCAGCAGGCAAGCCCTGCAGACGAACCGCAAGCTCAATCAACAGATTCTTCTCCGCAACCACATGACCAGAATAATTCATGATCATCTCACCAGAGGCATGTGAGATGCAGATATTCCGCCCAATCGAGGTATTCCCCGTTGGATTCTCAACAAGGACGATGCTCTTGTTACTCTTGGCATATTCCTCAAGAAGAGCATTTGTGTTATCCTGTGAAGGCCCCTTGGCGATCACCACCTCGATATTTTCCCTCGGGTACTCCAACGAAAACACAGAATCCAGACACTTCTGAATGGTTCTCTCCTCATTTAACACAGGCATGATAAAGGAAACCTTAGGAGCGTCATTTTTTTCCAACATGACCGACACACAGTATAGACATGTATTTATTTAACGTTACTCGAATCAGGGAAAGACACAATCATATTTTTTTCCATCTACAAAGTTTTTGTAAGAAATTCCCATACCGCCACATTATAAAAGACAGAGAAGATTCTCTCTATTCGTATCCACTGGGACGCCCATGAAGATTCTCATGATCCTGTCAAATCCGTTCATAGTCGACCCTCGAGTCTACAAGGAGGCGATGTCGCTTTCTGACGCTGGTCATGAAGTGACAGTTATTTTTTGGGACCGAGAAGCGAAATATTCATCTGATGAAACAGTAAAAAATGTTCGAGTGATCGGAATTCAAACAAAAGGACTTATGAAACTTTTGCCCCATGATCTTTTTCGCAATCCCTTATGGTGGTGGAAGGCGTACAAAAAAGCACAGGAACTCTATCGAAACGGATACACCTTCGAAGTCGTTCACTGTCATGACCTTGACACCCTTCAAACCGGAGTGTGGTTAAAAAAACACTTGAAGATAAAACTCGTTTACGATGCCCATGAAATCTTTGGGTATATGATTGAACGAACCCTCCCGAAGTTCGTCTCAAAAATCTCATTCATGATCGAAAAGATCTTGATAAAAAACGTTGATCAGATCATCACGGTGAACGATCCGTTAAAAACGTTTTTTTCAAAAATCACAAACATCCCTATCAGTATCGTAATGAATTGCGGCGAGCTTACTACCCGGACATACCTTCCACCCCACAATACTATTTTTACCATAACCTATTTTGGAATCCTGGATTCATCACGAATGTTCCCGAAAATACTAGATTACGTTGGAACGATTGATAAAACACAATTTATCATTGCAGGAAAAAAAGCACGGTTATACAACGAGGTTGAACAGGTATCAAAAAAGTATNGCAATACCGTTTTTTTGGGTTCAATCCCGTATGATACGGTCATTGAAAAAACACTGCAATGTAACGTCATCCTCTGTATGCTGGACCCCTCTGATAGAAACAATCAGGTTGGGTTACCCAACAAAATCTTTGAAGCGATGCTGACGGGAAGACCGGTCATTGTCACCAAAGGACTGTTCTATAGTGAACTGGTGGAAACAGAAAAATGTGGGGTTTCGGTGGGCTACGATTTCGAAGAGGTAAAAAACACAATACTCATGTTGAGGGATAATCCAAAACGATGTGAAGAGTTAGGGAAAAACGGTTTGAATGCAGCGATTCGAGTGTATAACTGGGGAAAACAAAAAGAAACACTCCTGGCTGTCTATGAGAGGTTGAATGCATGAAAATTGTTTCCATTGTTGGAGCTCGACCACAATTCATAAAATGTGCCCCGGTATCAAAAGAGTTACGAAAAAAGAACCATGAGATCTTGGTTCATACCGGTCAACATTATGATTATGAGCTCTCGAAAGTGTTTTTTGATCAACTCGGCATCCCCACACCGGATTATAACCTGGAGGTTGGTTCAGCATCACATGGAAAGCAAACCGGTGTCATGCTTGTGGAAATCGAAAAAATACTTCTTGAAGAAAAACCAGATGTCGTTCTGGTGTATGGTGATACCAATTCAACACTCGCTGGTGCACTCGCTTCGGTCAAGCTTCATATCCCTATCGGACATGTTGAAGCAGGGTTACGAAGCTTTGATAGAACCATGCCTGAGGAGATCAACAGGATCCTGACCGACCATGCATCTGATCTGTTATTTGTCCCGACTCAGACGGCTGTGAATCATCTGAAACATGAGGGGGTTACTCAAGGGGTTTTTTTAGTTGGTGACGTCATGTACGATGTCTTAAAACAAAGCATGCCCATCGCCAGAAAATCACAAATTCTTGAAACACTATCGATTCACCCAAAAGAGTATTTCTTAGCAACCATTCACCGGCCATCCAATACGGATGCCGTGGAGAATCTCTCAACAATTTTAGAAGCATTTTCCACTTCAGACAAACAAATCATCTTCCCCATCCATCCTCGCACAAAACATTTCATCAAGGAACATGGATTAGAACACAGCATCGGTCAGAATGTGAAAATAATACCACCTGTGAGTTATTTTGATTTTCTCTGGCTCGAACAAAATGCAGAAAAGATTTTAACTGACTCTGGTGGGATACAAAAGGAATCCTACCTCTTGAAAGTACCTTGCATCACGTTACGAGAAAACACCGAATGGGTCGAGACCCTGGAGGACGGTTGGAACGTCCTTGTTGGAACAGATAGGGAAAAAATAAAGAATGCGATACGCACATTCAATCCAAAGGGGAAACAACGAGATCTCTTTGGGACTGGTGATGCGAGTACAAAAATAGTTAAAATAATAGAAGATTACGGGTCAAACACCATCACCCATCGGATGTGATGGAACCAAGAAAAACCCATATGTTGGGGGAATCTAATGATGATGAAAATAGGTGTGATAGGGGCAGGCTCCATGGGAAAGAATCATGCACGGGTTTGCTCAGAGTTACAGGATGTCGAACTTGCTGGTATTTACGATGTTGATAAAAATACAGCCAAAGTGGTCGCTGAACGATTTCACACAAAGGCATATCCATCATATCAAGATATGCTCCCAAAAGTCGATGCAGTCATCATCGCAACACCGACATCAACCCATTTTGAGATATCACAAAATGCACTCTCCTCAGGAAAACACGTCCTTGTGGAAAAACCAATCTGTGACACCATTCAAAACGCCCAGACCATGGTCAAAAAAGCCGAAGAAGAACATCTAGTACTCGCCACAGGTCATATCGAACGACATAATCCTGCGGTGGCATTCGTCAAAGAAGGTATCCAGAAGAATAGGTTCGGCGATGTCATCAGTATGAGTTCCCAACGGGTGAGCAATCTCCCGGGGCGGATAAGGGATGTTGGGGTGATTCTTGACTTCGGTGTCCACGACATTGATGTGATGCGCTTCTTATCCGGTGAGGTCGTCTCCGTCTATACGAATGCAGGGGTCTTTACGAAAAAAATACAATATGAGGATCATGCGAACATTCTTCTAAATTTTGAAAATGACGTCTGTGGTATAATTGAAGTGAATTGGCTCACACCCATAAAAATACGAAAAATTTTCCTGACCTGTTCCGAGCAGTTCGTCGAGATGAACTATATTGATCAATCCGTCACGATCTCTTCATCCTGTTTCAAAACAGTCGACGAAATGGATTTATACCATGTCCCGATGCAGTTTACGAGCAATCATATCGCCTTAGAACGAAAAGAACCCCTGAAGAACGAGATACAGGATTTCGTCCATGCGGTGAATTTCAATAAGAAGCCCTTAGCCACTGGACATGATGGTCTGATGGCGCTTCGTATCGCACATGGGGCTCTTCAATCATATAAGACCGGGGAAGTGATCAGACTATGATTCACAACACAGCAATTGTTGAGGAAGGAGCACAACTGGGTGAAGGAACCCGTATCTGGCATTTTGCCCATGTACGCAAAGGAGCTAAAATCGGGAAGAATGGCAACATCGGAAAGGACGTCTATATCGACACAAACGTCGTCATCGGAGATAACTGTAAAATCCAGAATTTCGCTTCGTTATACCATGGACTGACCATGGGAAATGATGTGTTCGTCGGTCCCCATGTGTGCTTCACCAACGACCTCTATCCGCGTGCATGTATCTGGAATGATGAGCGGTTAGCAAAAACCGTGGTAAAAGATGGTGCCTCCATTGGTGCCAACTCAACCATTGTCGCTGGGATCACCATAGGTTGTTCTGCAATGGTGGGTGCTGGCTCAGTGGTGACAAAAGACGTCCCCGATCATGCCTTGGTTTTTGGAAACCCGGCACGGGTACATGGTTTCGTCTGCGACTGTGGCATGAAGCTTGAAAAAAAGGAGAAGAAAAAGAACATGGTGATTTTCTACTGTCCAGAATGTGACAAAGAAATCAATATTCAGGAAATAATCTACAAGGAGTGTGAATTATGATACCTATCGCAAAACCATTAATCGGTGAAGAGGAAAAAACAGCGGTGATGAACGTCCTAAACTCAGGAATGCTTGCAAGCGGTCCACGGACTGAAGAATTCGAAAAAAAATTTGCTGAATATGTTGGAACGAAACATGCAGTGGCAACCACTTCAGGCACCACTGCCCTCCATCTCGGTTTGCTTGCCCTAGGAGTTACACGTAAAGACGAAGTCATTCTTCCTGCGTTTTCGTTTATTGCAACAGCAAATGCTGTGTTATTCTGTGAAGCAGTCCCTGTTTTTTGTGATGTCGATTCGAAAACATTCAACCTTGATCCTCAAAAAATAGATAAACTGATTACAAAGAAGACAAAGGCGATCATGCCGGTTCATCTCTACGGGCAAGCTGCTGATATGAACCCTATTCAAGAAATCGCACAAAAACATGATGTTCGCGTTGTCGGTGATGCCTGCCAGGCGCATGGGGCTATCTATGACGGGAAGATGGTCGGCTCGTTTGGTGACGTTGAGTGTTTCTCGTTTTACCCGACGAAGAATATGACCACCGGGGAAGGTGGGATGGTGACAACAAATAACGACGAGGTTGCTGAACTGATGGTTTCTTTGAGGAATCATGGTCGTGAAAAGACGAAATGGGGCTATGAACATGGACGGTTAGGGTATAACTATCGTATGACTGATATTGGAGCAGCAATCGGGATTGAGCAATTAAAAAAATTACCGAGAAATGTTCAGATGCGACAAAACAATGCTGATTATTATGATAGGCATCTGTTCGAGGTAGAAACTCCCTATGTTATTCCGAAAGCAAGACATGCGTACCACCAATATACCATAAAAAGTGACAACCGTGATGTACTTATACAGCATTTAAAGAAAAATGAGATTGGTTATGGAATATATTACCCTCAACCATTGCACACCTATAAACACCTACAGAAATATGCACATAAGGATTTGAAAATATCAGAAAAACTAGGAACTGAAGTGGTATCATTACCAGTTCATCCCGGACTAACAAGAGATGAATTGGGAAAAGTAGTTGATGTTATTAATATGGCTTGCCAATGCCCCGATAAATAAAACCTGCCTTCTCGCATTCTTCTTTATTATAAGCATTTCTTCCGTCAACTAGAACAGGTTTTTTCATTTTCTTTTTCATCTCGGTTAAGTCCAAATTCAGATATTCCTTGTGTTTTGCAAGAATAACTATTGCGTCTGAAGCTTGTATTGCATCATCAAGATTAGATGTAAATGGATACTCAAAATCTTTTACATATGGGTCGTGAAGAACTGGATGTGCCCCTTTTTTCTTTACAAGTTCATAAAATGGTTTTGTGGGGGTGTTTCTCGTATCATCAGAGTTTTCTAAAAATGCAACACCTAAAATAGCGATTTTCGCTCCCTTCAAGTCTCTTCCAGCTTGCCGTAGTCCATCCTTTAGAAGGTTTACTGTGTGCTCTGGCATCAGCATATTAATGCGTCTACTTTCGATGATTACGTTTGGTTTGACTTTAAATTTCCCATAGGTATCAACACCATATTTGAAGAGCCATGGGTCTTTCGGGAGACAATGTCCTCCGACACCTGCTCCAGGGAAATGCATATTTCTTATGGGATTTGCCGCAGGATTTGATGGATCATTTGGCAATGTATTGACGAGCTCTCGAACCTTATAAACATCAATTCCTAGGCTTTCGCACATCAAGGCTACTTCGTTTGCAAAAGCAATATTGACATCACGATACGTGTTTTCAACGACTTTTGATACCTCAGCCGTTAGACAATCTGTTGGGTATAACGGTGCATGTACTATTGTTTTGTAAAGTTCTATTGCCCGTGTAGTACTTTTTTTATCAATTCCTCCAACAATCCTGGGAAGCTTCGTAATATTATGGAGAAGACGACCAACCATGACCCGTTCATATGAGAATGCAAGAGAAAAATCATGCCCAGCTTTCATTCCTGATTCTTTTTCAAGAATGGGTTTTACGATATTTTCTGTTGTACCTGGCGCAACGGTCGATTCGATGACGACTAAAACATCTTTAGGCATTGTTTTACCGATTTTTTTGCTTACTTCTTTTAAGGATTCGTAATGTGGAACTCCTTTTTCATCTGTAGGTGTTTGAACGTCAATTAGAATAACATCTGCGTTTTTGCATTCATTAAAATCATCAGTAACATGAAATGTGTTTTTCTTTACGACTTTTTCAATTAACTGATCAAGACCTGGTTCGTCCCCTCCGATCGGATTTTTTCCTCTATTAAGCAAATCTACCTTCCAACCGGAACGTTTTGATTTTCTCTGAATCCCAATAACAGTAAAACCTTTTACATCTGCAAAAAGACAAGCAGCTGGTATACCAACGTAACCCATTCCTACTACAATGATTTTTTTTAACATCGTAAACGGTAAATATAAATTATTTATTAATCCTTTGAATCGTGATTGCTTTATTAACTCGATTACTTATACTGTTTTTTTATCCATAGAACGAGGTGAAAAATATACCACGAGAATATCAAATCTGTAAACGCTGTGTAATGGACACCACAGATCCAGACATTGTTTTTGACGAAAATGGGTACTGCAATCACTGCACTGGGGCTATAGCAAAATTACACTCATATCCACTGAATTTAACACAGAAACAAAAAGAGCATGAATTAAAAAAAATAGTAAATACAATTCAGAAAGAAGGGAAAAATAAAAAATACGATTGTGCTGTTGGAGTGAGCGGGGGAGCAGATAGCAGTTATACCCTCTATCTGGTAAAACAGCTAGGGTTACGGCCGCTCGCTGTGCATGTTGATAATGGGTGGAACTCCGAGCTTTCTGTTATAAACATCGAAAATTTGATTAGTAAACTTGGGGTAGATTTGCATACTTTTGTTATTGATTGGCAAGAGTTCAAAGATCTACAATTATCGTTCTTGAAATCTTCAACACCCGATTTAGAAATACCAACCGATCATGCCCTGATTGCTGCATTGTACTATGCGGCTTCAAAATATCATATCAAGTATATTATCAGTGGTCATAATCTCTTAACAGAGTCTATCGCGGTACCAAAATGGTCACATGGTCATTATGACTGGCGTTACATTAAAAAAATCCAAAAGAAATTTGGCACAAAAAAATTAAAGAAATTCCCTAATTTAAGTATGTTTAAAATATTATATGAGCAGGTTTTAAGAGGTATAACTATGATACGAATATTGAATTATGTATCAGATTATAACAAGAAAGAAATTGTTGAATTTCTTGGGAAAGAATTTGGGTGGAAAAACTATCCAACAAAACATGGGGAATCGGTGTATACCCATTTTATTCAATCGTATATTTTACCGAAAAAATTCAATTATGACAAGAGGAAGATGCATCTTTCTAATCTGATTTGTGCAAATCAAATAACCCGGGAATATGCGTTGGAAAAACTCAAAGAGAATCTTTTCACAGAACAGGAATTAAAAGAAA